>MAAC01009712.1_pt1 | contig 127995 bp, 124 predicted proteins | sample 1115981 | NCBI WGS metagenome assembly MAAC01 (sample SAMN04961126, study PRJNA320927) | seawater metagenome | isolation source: sample BD02T64 sea water enriched with oil for 64 days | place: USA:Gulf of Mexico | collected 2013-07-27
CGTCCCGACAGAACATACCAAAGGGATTGTCGTCACACGAACCATATTTGGCAACGTGCTTGTTGGTCCAACAGCGGAAGATCAGGAAAGCCGTTCGGATGCATCGACGGACGAAAATGCGCTCTCCTCCCTACTCGCATCCGCCTCAGAAATTATTCCTGCCCTCGGTTCTGTGCCGGTGACCGCAGTTTATGCGGGTCTGCGACCTGCAACGGAACGTAAACATTACCGTATTAAAGCGAGACCGGACCGAAACTGGATTACAGTTGGCGGCATTCGCTCAACAGGGCTGAGTAGCGCATTTGGCATCGCCCGTCACGTATTCGGGCTCTATAGCGAGCATGGAGAAAAGCTCAATCCAATCGTACAGCCAAAGATACCGAATGTGCCTTGGCTTGCAGAGAACGGACCTCGTGATTGGAAGTGTAAAGGCCATGGCGAGATCGTCTGTCACTGTGAACTAGTGACCGAACGGGAGATTAGAAATGCTCTTACGGAACCACTTGCTGCCAAATCATTATCCGGCCTTAAAAGGCAAACTCGAGCCACAATGGGACGCTGCCAAGGTTTCTATTGTTCAACACGGCTCGCCGAATTAACCCAAGATCATTTTGATGCTCCGCTATCCATTGGAGATGATCATGTCTGATGCCGTCAATAGCGCCACAGCAAACTATGATGTTATCGTCATCGGCGGCGGCCCTGCGGGATTGTCAGCGGCAACTGAACTGAAGCGTCTTGGTGTCCCAAGGGTTGCCGTATTTGAACGCGAACCGATAGCCGGCGGCATTCCCCGTCACTGCGGACATCCGCCGTTCGGAATGCGAGAGTTTACGCGTATCTTAACTGGGCCTCAATACGCGAAAAGGATGGTCAAGGTCGCTCTCGATGCTGGCGTCGAGTTACTCACATCCACAAGCGTCGTTGAAGCGAAACCCGGCGGCAGGCTGATAATAACTTCCAACAATGGATTGGAGGAGAAAACAGCCAGACGTATTGTGATTGCCACAGGCGTGCGCGAAACGCCACGCGCCGCAAGGCTGATTTCAGGAACGCGCCCACTTGGCGTGATCAATACCGGCGCATTACAGTCGATGATATACCTGAAGAACCAAAAACCGTTCGAGCGTCCAGTGATCGTAGGCACAGAATTAGTCTCATTTTCAGCGATACAAACCTGCCGGCATGCAAAAATCCGCCCGGTTGCCATGATTGAGCAATCTGATAGAGTTACCGCTAGATGGCCGACGGCGGAGTTTGCCCGATTGGTTGGCATCCCTGTTCACCTTAAAACGCGACTGCTTGAAATTAAAGGCGGTGAGCGCACGAGCGCCGTCGTGATTGAGGATCACAATGGGGTCAAGCGCACTATCGATTGTGATGGTGTCATCCTGACCGGCCAATTCACACCCGAGGCATCCCTTGCCCGTAGTGGGCATCTGACTGTTGACCCCGCCAGTGGCGGTCCTGTTGTGGATCAATTCGGGCGCTGTTCGGATCCGGCCTATTTTGCGACAGGCAACCTACTGAGACCTGTAGAAACTGCAGGTTGGAGTTGGAATGAAGGCCGTAAAATTGGTCGCTGGATCGCCGATGATCTGGCTGGAAAATTATCGCGGCAAGGTCCCGAACTGCAAATTGTTACCAGCGATAATATTATCAGGTTCGCTGTGCCCCAAAGAATTCAACTGCCGTACGGGATAGCGGGTATGCAAGACCTTCAATTGCGGTTTTCTAAGTCCGCAAAAGGGACACTTGTTGCGCTCAGCGACGAGAAAGTCATTTATAAAAAACGGATGAGTGTACACCCTGAACGTCGTTTTCTTATCCCCCTTCATAAAATTGTTGGCAATCGTGAAAGTGGGCACATTGAACTCAGATTTGATGAGATGGTAAAATAAAACGAATATTACTGGCCACGGTCACAATATTCGCACTGAACAATGTGGTAAAGGCAGTGGAATGCCCCGCAGTAACGGCAAAAAATAGGATCACGAAAGCATACCTTGAAGTTAGCTTGGTTCTTAAAAAATTGACATGTTGTCGAGTTTGGCAAGAGAGTATGTCTGTTTTCCTTTTCTAACCCTTTTGGTCAAAACATTTAAGGGGACTTGATAGGCATAAAATACCAACTGTTTCCCATCTCTAATTGCATGGATTATAAATCAAACCGTATTAAGTCTTAATCAAGCTATAAAGGATCAGGACAGCATTTGAAGAGCATAAAATTCAATTCCCGTCTTCATCGTGCGAACAATCAGTGGTACTTAAATAACACTATTCCTGTAGAATTTTTCCAGTTCCCGAGAACAGCCAAGCTCTTTTCCTGATAATGCACATGCATGCTTGGTACATGAGGGAAATTGGGCACTGCATTTGGATAAATATCGATAAGATTTATCTTGGGGTGCTCCATCATGAGATGTCCGCCACAGATCCGGCAAAATTTGCGATGACTTTTATCGGACTTGTTAAAGGACGCTATATTTTCGCTTCCTTTTAATATCTTTACGCTATCAGGATTCCATAAGCTGAACCCACTGATCGGAGCCGCCGACCAAGTTGCACAATCGCTGCAGTGGCAATAACCCATTGCTTTTGGTGCACCAGATAATTCGAATTTAACGGATCCACAAAAGCAGCTCCCAATATACTGTTGGTTCATCAGTTTTTTCTTCTTTTTATCTATTTTCAAACGCTTTTGGTATATACGAAATTTTCCATACGAATTTAGTTCTCGGCATCATTATATAGTATCGTATCTTTTTCTGATATTTCTTTTCCCTTATTACTCAACACCTTTTCTTACGGCAAACTGGCGGCATGCTATGTGTCAGTTTCTTTCCAGGTGGATCTCAGAGCAGGTCTTGACGATATTTTTGAAAAATACGTATTTACGTATTATAGTCATTCACAGCGGAATCATAATCCGCGTATCGAGGGTTAGATTTCGCCCGTGGGTAGCGTTTTTCCCCCAAAGCCTATGCAGAGCACATAGGTTTCAGATTTTACCTCTGAAACGGATATACAAGCGAGACCTCAGCCTCTCTAACATCCGGCCAATATAATCAAAATTCCTTAGCAATGACGTCTTCCTATACCGACATGGCCATACCGTCAGTGGCAGCGTCAGCGCCCCCATCCAATTTTCCATCAACGATCCGAATTGCATGGACCCAGGCAAAAGTATGACTGACCGGATGCCGTAGAACAGGATAGCCCAGCGAACGTAAATCTCTCTCGCATGCCCTTAAAATTCTGTTTGATAGTTCGATATTGTTTGACGTTGCAGCAAAGCGCGGCGCCAACACCGCTTCTTGCGCATTCATCCCAAACACCATAACATTCAGCATAACTTGCAGATTACCCATTGTAATATAGGTCGCTCCGGGTGCCCCTAAGACCAGATACGGTTTGTCATCCTTAAAGACGATCGTTGGTGATATTGCGGTGAAACGCGCTTTACCCGGAGCCAAAGATCCCGAGCGGCCGGGCCGTGGGTCAAAAACCGTCATCGCCCCATTATACATAAAGCCAAGACCATCCGTCACAACACCGGAGGGTTGCCCCAAAGTGTGTGTCATCGTTACGCAACTACCATCCTCGTCGACAACAGTAACTTGCGTGGTGTTCTTACTTTCCTGACCACCCGTATTCAGCCGAGTGACATTAGCTTTTTCGCCGCGCCGTATCGCCTCCGCATGCTTTGCAGCATATTCCTTTGATGTCAGCTCTTCCATAGGGACACGGTAGAACTTTGGATCACCAACCTTGTTATCCTTATCTATGGTGGCGATCTTCATGGCTTCAGAAACCACACGTATGTATTCCGCGCTGTTGTGGCCCACGGCAGTGAGATCAAAATTTTCAAGTATATTAAGCATCTCGATCAACATGACGCCGCCGCCAGGTGGGTGATTGGTGGCATACCGATAGCCCCGATAGCTTCCCCAAATCGGTGCATTTTCCTCGGCGGCACAGTTTGCAAGATCATCATGGCTAATCATGCCGCCGTTGGCCTTCATGTCCTTGACAATTCGGTCCGCAATCTCACCGGCGTAAAAATCACCAACTCCATGTTCGGCAATACGTCTATAGGTGCGACCCATATCAGGGTTTTTCAAGATTTCCCCAACGCTCAAAACACGTCCATCCGGACGGCAATAGATTTTCCGTGTCTCCGGATGTTTTGTCAGCATGGAGATATTAGCATCACGGCCAGCGGTTGGAGGCCTGTTCCAAAACTCAGCCATATGGGGCCGAACCATAAACCCGTCTTCACAATAAGCGATGGCAGGTTCAATCAAATCTGCCATGGACATCGTGCCGAAACGACGCGATGCCTCCTCAAAAGCGGCGAGTGTGCGCGGCGTGGAAATTGCGCCATAGCCTATTTCATTGACACGGCCTTTGAGAATAAACCCCCATCCATCCAGAGCTTCCCGTTCAATCAGGTGCTCCCACATATCAGGCTTAGTCGCAATGGGAGAACGGCCATGAAAATCAAAAGTCGTATGCACGCCAATTTTTGGCAGGTAAAGCTGCATGTTGCCGAAGCCCGCAATGCCACACATTTGCGGATCGACGGCTGTCTGCACAAGCGCGCAGGCGATGGCTGCATCAACAGCGTTACCGCCGCATTGAAGCACATCTAGGCCCGCTTCTACTGCTTCGGGTTGGGGCGCGGAAATCATCCCTTTTGTCATATTCCCTGTCCTGAAAATGTTCTATGGAAAGATTCTGGCGATCATTTTCATTATTTATTTAGGTCCGGGTACAGTACGATCTGCCAGTTGCGAATTGTCTAGATTAAATGTTAGTGAATGATCAACGACTGATCCACTGAAAATGTAGCTTTGGCAGTCGATGGACAGTCGAACACCAATTTTTGCTATAAAATTGAGACTGAACAACGGCTCGAATGCAACCGTTTCGTAATCATTGCACAATGCCATGTAACTCAGGACTGATTAAACTTATCCGCTCAGCGCGTTGCCAACGATGCCAAATCTCAGGCTGCTGCTCACTCGTGAAGTGTACGTTGCTGAAAACTCGACAATCTTGTATAAGGCCTCGAACACCATTTATTTCTATGAAATAATAACCTAATGTTAAGCGGCATTCGCAAGAAACGTCGTAAGTATGTTTCCATCTTTATCGGAGTTTAAATGAAACTTATTGCCCTAAATTTGCCACGGGATTTTAGCGAACAAGATCTTGTAGAATTGTTCAAAGTCTATGGCAATGTTATAGCCTGCGATCTTGTCCTTGATGACGAAACAGGTAGTTCAAAAGGTTTTGCTTTTGTCGAAATGGAGCTAGAGCAAGATGCTCTGAATGCAATTGATAAATTGCATGAGAGTAAGATTAAAAAACATAAAATCCGGGTAAAGTCTGCTAAGTAATTTCTAGTTTGTAATCAACATCAGTCCCGTTGTATTTTCCTCACGGTGTCTTTTGCTGAAACCGAATTTTATCGAATTCACATCCTTAGCGCTTTGTTTCCCCTACCGTCATCCCGTTATATCTCCTATATTGTGATTAGTTCCGCTTCGCTCCAAGAACAAGTGACGGGATACACGCACCCCTAACAGGTTAAACACTATGAAATTCTTCAAACTGACACCCAAACCTCAAAGTGACTTTCGCCTAGAAGTCAAAGAGATTACGAAAAAGTGCAAGCTCGAGAAACACGGATATCGCCACAACAAAATCGTATATGGTTTTTGTGATGAATTGCCTGATCTCACAGAGCTTCAATCTCTTGGTTTAAACATTGAAGAGATACCTTTTGATGAAGCACAACTAGACCTCACTAACGACATGGTAGATCGAGGTCGCACAAAATCAAAGATCGACCATCTCAAACATGAGCGAGAAGAGAATGGCGCGAATAATACGCAAGAAGAAGCTGTAGTTCAACAGAAGCTGACAGATTTAAACAACAAAATCCAAGCAACAAAAGAAGCTCTCGACATTACAGGAACGCTTAGAATACTGAAGTTTTGATTTTCCAGTACTGAGTTTGACAACACAGAATTGAAGTTCGAATTATTATTTCGGGGATGTTCCTTGATCTATCGGTTTTATCCAATGATTCAGTTTTTCAATTATGTGATCTTCTACCTTCATGCTGCAAAGGATATAACGGTAGCTTCCTGGTGGTGTATCCAGAAAGTTTACGGTTTTAAAATCACTGCGTAGCATGTTGGCACTTTTGAGCACCCCGTCCACTTCTTCTTCCGCCATAAACATAAAATCGGCTCTATCTGCCGAGAGCATCCTGATCATTTTCGTATTTTCAGCGGTTACATTTAAACGGTTTGGACGCAGGTCCACAATTATATTGTCGATAAATTTGCCGTAAGAATATCCGTTCTTCGTTAGTAGTCTGATGTTTTTGTTAGCCAAAACATCCTTTAAGGTCCACCCAGTTGCAATTTTGGAGTTGTTAAATAGCGCCAATCCGATCGTGGGTTTATCCCGATAAATCGGCTTAGTATATTTGGCAAACGTCTCACGTTCTGAATTTTTGAACCAGCCTACCAAACAATCCCGACCTTCATTTTGTTCGAGAATGTGCATCTGCCTTTTAGAAGGCGTATTTCTCCAAACAAAAGGAATTCCTGCGCTTTGAAACGCTAGACTACTCGGCGTTGCGGTTAATCCCGCGACAATGCCCTCTGCAACTGTAATCAGATAAGGTGGGCGCTCATTGTAATGGAGTCGAATGCGGTCATCTGTGAACCCTCCGGTAATGAGAACCACGAGCATGAGGAAAATCAGCAGTGTTAGGCGAAATACTGGTTTCATCCGACATTTCAAAAATAGCCTTCAACTTCGGCGAACCTTAGCATAATCTCATATAATTTGGAAAACATCAATTTGGCAGTGGCAAGTTCGGAAACTCCCCCACTATCAATTCACGACTACAGTCGCTATTCGGTACTTGAAATTCACTGAGTAAAATTAAAGGACCTCTTGCTGATACATAGGGATTAATAGCACAACCAATGATCCAAACTCGCGTCTCATGCTCGATGAGACGCGAACACACGCCTGTAACAGTCACCTTTGACTTGCTGAAGGTGCTGGTGTCATGACGAAGTTTATTTTATTTCCATTTGTATCAAACCCGTTGCCTTTGGAACCTTTGTCTTGCCCTTGCGTTTGCATTACACCAACGGCTTTTGTGCCATCTACACAATTAACTTCCCACTCCCCTAGACCTGAAGGCTTGAAATGAAATACAGCATCGCACGTCTTTCCGCCGATTAAAGATGCTGACGTCACATATCCCGCCCGCTTCACCTGCTTAACCATCACAGAATAAACTTTTCTCTGATCCAGAAGCTTCTCCCATGCGAGATCAAGATAGTATCTTTTTTCATTCGACTTGAGGGCGGCAACATTTTTCTTGGACATGGTAGCGGCTGAAGTCTTTTTATAAGCTCGGCGATAGTCGGCTGGGATTTTCAAAACGTTTACGTCGTTATGATCAATGGTTTGGCATTTGCAGTTTAAACTTTTTTGATTTTTTTTGCCTTCACAGCCATTGATCGCACCAACTTCAGCATACCCCCAATCGTCACTTGAAAAAAACTGTGTATAACCCCGTTTAACGATTTTACTATTTGCATCCCAACTCAAACATGCAGCTATCGCCTTATACCGCATGGTCAAGCCATCTCTATAAGGCACTTTAAGTCCCACTTTTGCATTCGTTCCATTAGAGGCAGTAGTTAGTTTTTGCCCAAGTATCTTCCCCATCAGCTCATTGTAGATCTCATCTGCGACAGGATCGACACGCGTATTTCCGACATTTCCGTTGGATTGAGTTCCTTTGTCAACGCACCCTGCAAGAACTGCAACGACCAGAATAAACATCAGCACATTTCGCATATTATAACACTCTCTATGATTTATTTTTTCATAGTAATATACGCGTATATATTGATAAATTCAATACGCGTCATTTCATAAATCATCCCTAAGATCGCTTAGAAACTCAATCAGGAAACTCCACGCCCTTTCCTAATGACATTTATGAATTACCAATTAAAAAATTGGAATATGTTTTAAGTCGTGGAACATTCCTGCACATGATCCGCAGCGTAAGCGGATATCTGGAAAAAACTAGTAATCACTCAGGAATAAAAAAAGCAGGCATCTTATCGGCTCATATCTGGATATTTACCCTTTATATCCTTATAGGCGTCTTTGATTTCAGCAATGTCTTTTTCAATATCGCCGGTAGGATAAAATGTTGGCAAAAAGCCACCGACTTTTCGGCCAAAATCGAGAAAGCTGAGGCCGATTGGAACATTCGCAGCGACAGCAATGCGATAAAATCCGGTTTTCCATTGGCGTACTTTGGAACGGGTCCCTTCCGGCGGAATAACAACAATCAATCGTTCCGCATTTTCAAAGGCGTCTACCGTAGACTGTACGACATGTTGCGCAGAAGTACGGTTGATCGGAATGCCACCAAGCCAACGCATAATTGGGCCAAAGGGGCCAAAAAACAACGTGTCTTTTCCCATCCAGTAAACTTCCAGTCGGAGAATACACGCCATCGCAATCAGAAACGGAAAATCCCAATTACTGGTATGTGGCGCGGCGATAAGTACGAATTTTTGCTCTTTCGGTATTTCACCACCCACCACTTTCCAGTTAGCAAGCGTTAGCCATGCCCAGGATAAAAACAACAATATATGCCTGAAAACTGGCGTTCTAAAAATTGTATATTGCACACGCAGCACCGATTTAGTGGATGAAAAACAACCATTCCGCCATAACAAGCGGATGAACCTTCACGTTGTATATAGGCTGTAAATAGCCAACTAGCGACAGTTAATCAATATAATCAGCACCTCGCGGCACTTAACACCTTGTTGAAGATCTAACCTGATAGGATTTAACTAAATCGACTTTATCTTGCCTGTTCAGCTTCTTGACTGCTAACTCACGCTTTGTAGCGACGCTACGGTTTTCTAGCTCTTCGATATATACGACACTAAAAGGTCCGCGCCCCTTCGTGTATTTCGCTCCCATACCATTTTCATGGGCAGCAACACGTTTTTCAAGATTGTTCGTAATACCGGTGTAAAGACTACCGTCCGCGCATTCGAGTATATACAAAGTCCAATCCATTGATGGATTCTAGTTCATTAATTTTGTGATGCAATTCAAAACTCCATAACCGCAACTAAAATAGCCCCCTCCTCCTCAAGTTTTTATTTGTCGTTTAATTCGGAAGCAGATAAACTTCACTGAATCAGAAAAACCAAATAAAGAGTTAGAAAATGACCTACTTGTTAAACGATAATGACGTTATCAAACGCATTTTTAGCCATATCGATGAGAAAACCACTGATTTGGGGGATGCGGTATGGCACGAACCAACAGATAATTATAAATCTCAAGAGAGATTTGACGCTGAATTGCAACTACTTCGGCAACTGCCCGTTCCTTTTTGCCCTTCAGCCGCCTTGCCAGAGAACGGGTCGTATGTGGCACGCACTGCAGCAGGGAGGCCTATTCTTTCGGTCAGAGGCGAAGACGGAGTTGTCCGTGCGTTTTTCAACAATTGTCGCCATCGGGGCATGGCTGTTGCAAAAGACAGTGGATGTGCCCGAGCATTCGTGTGTCCCTACCATGCCTGGACATATGGCCTTGATGGCCAATTAAAACATATCCCAGGAGCAGACGGCTTTCCGGATGTTGATCCGGAAAAACATGGGCTTGTACAGATAACAGCCGAAGAACGCGGCGGCATCGTTTTCGTAACACAGGAAGACCCAGTTTCTGAAGGCGCGTTAGAGGCCATGCCGGATCTTATCGGTCCGGATCAAGTGGTCTTTGATCAAAGCGAATTCACAGATGAAGCCAATTGGAAGTTAATTGGCGAAACGTCAATGGAAGGCTACCATATTAAATCGCTTCATAATAAATCCTTCTACCCTTATGGATTAGACAACATAAATGTTGTGGAAACCTATGGTCCAAATTCACGAATTACCTTTCCATTTAGGCGCATCAATAAACTGAGAGACATTCCTGAAGAAAAACGACGCATCGATGGCATGGTCACTTATGTGTATCAGCTTTTCCCCAACACCCATTTTACAGTTTTATCAAGCCACTCCTTGCTCATCATTCTAGAACCGATTTCTCCTTCACAGACTAAGTGGATTATTTATAGACTGAAAAATCGCGGCGAAGACGGTGCTGAAATTTCAACGGAAGAAGCCAAACGGGATGCCGAATTCGTAAAAGATACTGGGCTAGATGAAGATCGTGAGGCCGCTTGTACTATTCACGCAGGGCTCGATAGCAATGCAAACGAGCACTTCACTTTTGGCCATTTTGAAAAAGCTATCGTTCACTTTCATAGCGGGCTCAAAAAACTGTTATAGAATAGCGTCTTAACAGCTTTCATCCTCACGGCGGTTAGTCATTGTTTGCCGTTTTAGAACATCGTTTTCGAAATCTAAAATCAAGCAATAAGAATTCCTGGATATGTAGGACATATCCGGGAAATTGGTTCCGCCGCCGCCGCCAGCTAGTCCAGCAAGCACGATCGCGGCCCACCATGGGGTAACCCTCTCGCTCGTGTCATATTCATAGATAAGCTGATTGTCAGAACGCCGCACCGGCTGTCCCTCAAAGTTGATGATTTCTTCTATGGTTTTGCCGCTCAGACTATCCAAATTCATTGTTTGATATTGCGTATCACTCGAACAACTGGAGATCACAATCAATATACTGGATAAGAGAAATAGTTTCGTTAAGGCCTGCGCTTTTTCCAATGCAGATCTCCCGTCAATAAGGCCGTGGATATCCTTGATATGATGGGACCAATCAATAAGACAACAAATCACAATGTAGAATTAGAGAAATTTGGAGTTTAGCTCTAACGGACTTCCTGCACCTGCTTGAGGGCTCGCGTAAGTGTTGCAAGCTCTGAAGTATAGTTTTTAGATCGACCGATATACTGTTTGTTAAAATTCAGATCTGAGACTGATGGTGGATTTTTAAGACCGCAAAATTCGAAAATACTGTGAACTGTTTCTTCTGTATCAGTCATCAACGCTTCGTATGTAAGCGTATGCATTTTATCGCCGTACAAGTTTGTCCAGTGTCTCATCAAGCTACGATAGTGCAACCAAAACTCTCCTACGTCTTGCATGCGATAAGAATATTTGTTGCCTTCCTGATAATGCTTGAAATAAGTCTCGAGTGCTTGATCCAAGGGGTTTCGTTCGCAATTTATAACAATAAGACCTGGTAAGCATTGGAACATTAAACCAATAAATGCGAAATTTGCTGGGATCGTATTAACGAAGAACTTAGCTTCTGGGTCCTTTGCCTGAAGTTTCTTCAAATAACTTTGCCCAAATTCCTCAAGCACCCTCTGATTTATCTCTGAAACGCAATCCGGATAAGGTTTCGTGGTACCGTTCTCTTTCACTAATTGATTGAAGAGTTCGACAAATTCTTTGTCCTCATCCATTCCATGAACAAGGGACGATGTTTTGAGCACTTTTTCAATTTGCGTCTTCCCAGAACGGGACATCCCAATGACAATCACAGGGATGGGACCATCAGAGTTCCCGTCGGATACAAGTTTCGGTATGTTAAACACTTCAGCGCAACGCACCATATAACGTCGATGATTTTCTGCATTAAACTGGTTAGATTTTGCATAAAACACGTTAGCAGAAGAATATAGACCGAAAGCCGCGGAATACTCTCCAACATCATCCATTGCCTTACCCAGTGACAATTGGAGTTTCGCTCGATCTTCGTCAGACAAACCCTCTTTCCCTAGCAGGCTCGCCATTGCTGTTAGCGGGCCATCCCCCTTAACAAATGTATGGATCTTCGCTCGTGAACAATGGATATTTATCAATTCCGGTTCAAGCGATAGAGATCTTTCATACATCTCCAGCGCCTTTTCAGGTTGCTCCATCCGGCGATATAAATTGCCGAGATTTCCCATGGCTTCGGCATTCTTCGGGTTAATATCAATGGCCGTGAGAGTTACCTCCACGGCCATATCCCAGTTTCCAGTATCTCTGAGGAGTAATCCGTAATTATTCAGGTAGCCGGAATTTTCAGGATCTAACTCAATCGCCCTGTTAAAACTGGCGTCTGCAAGTTCATAGGATCCTTGCTTTCGATAAGCCAGAGCAATCGCTTCCTGCAAATCCGGATTATTGTGGTTCAGCGACAAACCTTTCTTAAAGCAATCAATCGCCGCCTCGTACAACTCTTCAGAGGCATAAGCAGTACCAGCGAGACCTAACACGAGTTCTTTATCAATATCAGCGATATTTACGGCGGCCGTGAAGCTTTTACCTGCTTCTGCTACCTGCCCAAGTTTAAGCTGGCAACGCCCTAGATTGACATGTCCCATAAATAGATGCGGCGCGAGTTTGGCTGTTTTCTGATAACATTGTGCAGCCTCACTAAAACGTTCTAGATGACGTAAAATATTTCCGTAGTTGTTGTAGTAGTCGGGACTATCAGGTGTGATCTCAAGTGCTTTTTTCGCCGATATAATTGCCGTATCAAACTGCCCTACTACGGAATACAATCTCCCGAGTTCATCATATAGACCAGCAACTTTTGGAAAGCGTTTACAGAGCCCTTCCAATACAGAAATTGCTGCCTCTACCTTCTTCTGCTGGACACTTAACTTTGTATATTGCGTGATGATTTGGAACGGAAAAGGCTTTGGATTTGCAAAAATTTTCAAGCAAAGTTTTTCGGCCTCATCAAGTTTTCCATCTTCCACTAAATTACGAATGTCATCTACGGTCATACGAAAATTTCTCAAAATCGGTTAATCAGACAATAAAAAACCCGCTGCGGATCTTTGTCAATCTACAGCGGGTTTCTTTAAAGTTTGCTAGCGTTAGCTCACATCGCCAGCGCCTACGATAATACCAATTTCAGCAAGATCATCTGATGTCATGTTTGTGCTTCCTACAACATTTGGAAGCGCGTCACCTTGAACAGTAATTGAGAAATCTTCAATGCCTTCAATTGTCAGGACATTATCTTCGATATTCACTTGATAAGCACGGTTGTCTGAACCGTTGATACCAAGGCTATCGAACAGGCCATCCAGATCAATCGTATCACCTTCTTCGTGATTGAAGTCCTGAATAGTGTCGTTGCCTTCACTGCGTGTAATGGTGTTGTTTTCGACGTTTACGTTGATGTAATCGTCTCCATCACTCTCTTTGTTCCAATTAACTTCCCAGCTCTCACTGCCTTCGTATACGAACGTATCTGCACCTTCACCACCATTAAGAGTATCGTCTCCCAACTGACCGATCAGCGTATCGTTACCGGCATCACCGCGAAGTGTATCTTCGAAGAACGTACCAACGGCATTGCCACTGTCATCTTCTAGACCGAATTCATTCTGAGAACTGTCACTTACCATCATCATAGGAGGTCCATCAAATGAACCTTCGCCGACTGTGTATTCACCAAGGAAGTCACCAACGAGAACATCATCGCCGTCCCCCGCACAGAGCAAATCATTGAAGGCATTAATGGTAGTACCATCTGTGCCGACTTCGCTTTCCCCTGAATTATAAATATTTGCGTCAACGGTCAAATATGCGTCTGCACCATTGTACACTTCAAAAGCTGCATCACCGACAAGCGTATCTCCGCCAGCACCGCCGATAAGTGTATCGTTCCAAGCATCAACCGTATTTCCGGAAATGGTACCAGCCAAACTGTCTTCGTATCCTGTATCCGTATTTACGGTGATATCAAACTCCAAATCGACATCTGAGTTACCTGTAACCAGAACATCACCAACTAGGAAATCACCGGCATTTCCGCTTTCATCGCTGCCATCATCGCCACGGAGAATGTCGTTATGCGCGCTGAAAGAATTGTTTTGGATTGATCCACCAAGCGCTGTAACATCAGCTTCTATCTCCTCACTGGAGTTGTAGCTGCCATGATACCCTCTGGCGTCATAGTCAACATCAACGGATAGATCGATGTTCATGGTACCGTATTCAGATCCTGCATTGATAGCAATGACATCACCCGCCATAATATCGTTACCAGCGCCACCGTCCATAACATCATTGTTGAAGCTAAACTGATTGTCCTCGATCACTCCGCCGTCTTCAACAACATAGATGCCATCGTTATTGCCGCCATCAACCCAGATTTCATCACCGTTCGCAGAAAGATTAATATCGGATTCCAAATGAATGTCTGATCCATACCCACCCTGCATTGTGTCGACGCCGGATAAATCAACCATGAAGGCATCACCGCTCATCATGTCGTTTCCAGAACCACCGATCAACAAATCACCAAGTGCTGAGAATTTGTTAGCTGCAATCGAAGAGTCTGCACTCTGTGCTGTTAATGAAAACTCCATTGATGTTGATACTCGAAGTCGTGTATTGCCGATCGCCGCCATATCACCAACGAGAAGCTGTGTATTATCTGAAGCACTTCCATCGAGAATATCGTTATTCATCGTGTAACTGTTGCTGGAAATATCATGCCCTTCAGCGGACAGGCTGATAGTTATGCTAATTGAAGCTTCAACATCGGACCACGGATACATTTCTTCTCCGCTACCGTCAGCGGTAACTAGAATATCGCCAACCATTGCTTTCGTATTTTCGCCGCCAACCAATGAGTCATTGAAAGCTTCTATTGTGTTGTTGGACCCGACATCAGCACCGGCAGAATAAACTTCTTCGAAACTTGCTTCAATATCCGTATCGGATTCTCTCGCGTTTTCAACTTCGGTAAACATATCACCAACGAGTAAACTTGTTGTTGATGTCGCAGTGATATCGTCGTTGAATATTGAAACGCCCTGATCGTTTCCATCGAAATCTGTGGAGACGTCAAGACTACGCGCATAGTTCTCCCCATACATAAGGTCTCGAGGCCCATACATAAAATCTTGAGCCCCGTACATATCATCTTGATGTATATCACCGACAATGACCTCAGTGCCGTTGCTCAGGTTACTCTCATTCATTTTATCGTTATATTCAGATGCTGAGCCGTAATCGTGATTATGAGACAACACTCCTGAGTTATTGCCGTCGCCGTCTACAATTTCACCTTCATGATAATATTTGAAGCCATTCGGGTTGTCATACTCAGGTTGATCACGGAACGCCTCACGGAACGCTGTCACTTTCGTATCAAACAGGTCATTACACGGGTCTGTTTCAATTGTGTCTGCGACAAGCTCTTCTTGCTCTTCGCGCACTTCAGTGTTTTCAGGAAGCACCAAAGTAGTGTCTTCTTGCAAACCTTCTGTAGACAGTCCCGTTCCAATTTCTTCAGATGGCGCATCTGTAAAGGCTGCGCCGCCGCCGGAACCGCCGCCGGTACCGCCGCCCGCTGCTGGGGCTATGTTTTCAATTGATGCCGCATCGATAACTTCTTGAAGCTGCGCAAGGCTAACAACAGAGCCATCAACCAACGTCATTTGAACGGGGAGTTCACTTGCTGTTGCAACGCTGAAATTTGCGAGAGTTATTGTTTCGGAGGAGTCTTCTGGCTGGATAACAAGATCAGCGCCCTGTTGGATAAACTTAGCGCCATCAAAAGATACAAGACTCAATTCAACATTTGCTGATTTCAGCAAATCAAACTTAGACATACAAACTGCCCCCAAAAAAATTACTACGCAAACTACGCATAAACAAATCGTTAAGTGTTTTTTAATGAAACAAGGAATACTGCGCATCCCCCATATTGAGGGAGTATGAAATTTATTTCATACCATCATTAAGCGTAACGAAATACACCTAGCCGCAAATAATAAAAAACCCGCCGAGATCAATCTAGATCCACAGCGGGTTTTACGTCTTTTACGTAAGGGTAGGCTTAACTTACATCGCCGCCGCCGACAATAATTCCGATTTCGGCAAGCTCATCTGATGTCATGTTAGTACTTGCAGCAACATCAGGAAGCGTATCCCCCATTACGGTGATGGAGAAATTATCAACACCTTCAACAGTTAGGACGTTGCCCTCGATATTGATCTGATAGGCACGTGTATCTTCGTTAGATATACCAAGTTTATCGAACATGGCATCCAGATCGATCGTATCACCTTCTTCAAAATTGAAGTCCTTGATAACGTCATTCCCCTCGCTACGAGTAGGCGTATTATTTTCGACGACGATATTGACATGATCTTCACCGTCGAGGTGTTTTTCGAATGAAGTTTCCCAGCTGTCACTGCCTTCGTATACAAACCGATCAGCACCTTCACCGCCTTCGAGTGTATCATTACCCAATTGGCCAATTAGCACATCATCCCCAGCATCGCCGCGAAGGGTATCTTCAAAGAATTTCCCGATGATTTTTCCATCTTCTCCAACGATATCAAATTCAGCTTCGTCTATAGAATTCGAATAGTCTGCTACGGTATAAACACCAAGGAAGTCGCCAATAAGCGTGTCATTCCCTTCCCCGCCGCAAAGTACATCGCTAAACGCAGTGACATCATTTTCAGCGTTGCTGCCGTGCCGCTCGCCGTGTCCCTCTACGTAGAGATAGTTTTCAGCGTCACCAACTGTTAGGAACATAGCGTCGCCAACAAGGACGTCCCCACCAGCACCGCCGATCAATGTGTCATTCCAGGCATCAACCGTATTTCCAGTGATAGTTCCGTTCGTCGCCTCATCACTTCCAGCGTTATAACTCACATCAATATCGAAAACAGCATGCACACCAGAATTTCCCGCAAACAATAAGTCGCCAACAAGGATATCGCCGTTATTTGGACCATCGTCTGATCCGTCATCACCGCGAAGAATATCGTTAAAGGCACTGTAGGAATTGTTAGAGATAGTACCACCTTGGGCAGTTACTAATTCATCCCCAAAAGTGTTATATGCGCCGCTAGCTTCATATTGTAAATCAACGGTCATTTTAATCAGTAGCGGGTCCTCGTTTTCTCCGCTTGCTATAACAATCGCGTCACCGGACATTATGTCGTTACCGGCACCACCATCCATAATATCATCGTGGAAGCTATATTCGTTGTTTTCAATTGTGCCACCATTAACAGGTGTGAGCATTATATCATTGCCATACCCACCGTACATAACATCGACATCACTATTCACATCAAGTTGTACGTCTGCTTCAAGGTATACTTTGGACGCGTCTCCACTGCCGCTGTAATCATCTTCAAGGAACAGGTCCCCCGCCATAATATCATTTCCGGATCCACCGATCATCAAATCGTTAAGAGCCGAAAATTTGTTGTTTGAATATTCAACGCCTTCGGAATCCAATGACGCTGTGAATTCCAGGGTTGAAGAAACACGAACCGGTGAGTTTGATGACCCATCGCTTAAATAGGCGATATCACCTACCAGCAATTGTGAGTGCGTACCCGCACTCCCGTCAATAATATCATCATTGGCAGAAAACACGTTGCCTTTTGCATCAAATTCATCGCCTGAGAAACTGGAGGTAACACTTATACCAATGCTATTTCCACCATCAACGCTGTCCGCTCCAAAGGACATGATATCACCTACGATGATTTCACTGTTTTCCCCGCCAGCAAGAGAGTCGCTATGGATGACGACAGTGTTATCTGACCCGGAATCGCCTTCTTCTGACCCAGTAATATCAAATTCAGAATCTAGTTCGCTGCTTGCACGGTTTCCGACTGAAAATTCGGCTAACTGATCACCAACAATTGTATGCGTGCTTGATGTGCCGGTAATTTCATCATTGAAAATAGAAACATTTGCATTGCTTTTTGCCATATCAACGGACGTATCCATGTAAGCACCATTCCCGCCATACATCAGATCAGCATACTGATCGCCGACAATTGTTTCTGGGTTTCCTTCGAGATTAGTTCCATCCATTACATCATTGAACGAGACAAATGAGCTCTTAATATCCGGATCGAAGCGTACATTCGAATTAAAATTCACGATATTTCCTGGACGATTGCTATCACCATCCACAATGGCCCCATCATCATAGTATTTGAAACTGTTTGGCGTGTCTTCTGCGGGTTGATCCCGGAACGCGTCACGATAAGCCGCTACTTTCACATCGAATAGATCATTACAGGGATCAATGACGATTGTTTCTTCAGCAAGTACAACAAGCTCTTCACGCTCGCTTTCGTCAGCGAATTCAAGTTCAGTGCCTTCTAGCAACCCTTCGATTGAAAGACCGTTGCCAATCCCATCGTCAATGGCTGTAGCAAACGCAGCACCGCCACCGGATGCACCGTTTGCACCGCCGCCTGCGGCTGGAGCAACATTTGAAATGGCAGCAGCATCAATGGAAGCTTGCAATTTGTCCAAACTAACAACGGTACCATCTGTCAAGGTTAGCTGAATTGGAAGATCGCTGGCTGTTGCGACTTTGAAATTGTTGAGGACAATGTCTTCTGAAGAGTTTTCGAGTTGAATAATAAGATCGGCACCCTGTTCGATAAACTTGGCTCCAATCAAGGACACGACACTCAACTCAACACTTGCTGATTTCAGCAAATCAAACTTAGACATTTTTTGCCCCCACAAATACTACGCGAACTATACGCAATACAATTTTTCTATTAACGCTTTTTTAAATATATATTAAAATGTCTGCATCCCCCATTTGTGCGGTGTATAAAATTTTATTTACACACCTTTTTGCTGTGTTTCGTCTGTTAATAGAAAAAATTGTTTAATCTTCTCGATAGGTATTACCTAAAATCAGAGAATAGATTTATAGTTCTAGATAATCGCAACATAATTGAAAAAGGGCGCCTGATGACCATCACTAAAGCCATAAACTCGCTAGCAGTTTTGACCGTCGGCATTTTAGTCCTCGCGGCTTGTGATGATGGGGGAACTATCCCTGAGCCCCCTATTCGTGCGATTAAGCCATTCTATGTATCTGAATTAGCAGGTGGTCAAGTTCGAAACTTTAATGGGACGGTTGCTGCATCGGGAACATCTACCCTTAGTTTCTCAATAGGCGGGACGATAAAATCCATAACTGTTAATGCGGGCGATCGCGTAACCAATGGACAAGCACTCGCAACACTGGACGAAGCACCTTACAAGCTAGATGTAGACGCTGCCAGATCACAACTAAATGCCGCAAAAGCAACACTGGCAACTCAAAAAACTGAACTCAAACGTCAAAAAGACCTTTATGATCGGGGCTGGGTAGCGAAAGTTGTTTACGATCAAGCACTCCTTTCATTTGAGAGCTCTAAAGAGGACCTCAATTATAAACAATCGAAGTTGAGCTCAGCAGAACGAGACTTGACGAATACTACCTTGAAGGCTCCCTATGATGGCATTATCGCCAATCGTACTGCAGAGCCGTTTGCTGAAATATCCGCAGGTAATCCACTTTTTGAGATAAATGCCAAGGGCGCCCTTGAAGTCATTATCTCAGTTCCAAATACAATCGTCTCCAGATTTACTATCGGACAACCGGTAAAAATTAACTCTGATCAGATTGCAAGATGCGGGTGTCAGGGAAGAATTACAGAGATCGGATCTGTCGCAACAGCTGCAAACGCGGTTACTGTTAAAGCTACACTCGAAAACCCACCGGCCAATTTAATCCCCGGCGTTTCAATGAATGTGTTCGTAGCCTTATCCGATACAGAGAACATTGATGGCTACTTACTTCCTCTTAACGCTATTGCAGCATCAACCGGCGAAGGGACTGGTTATGTCTTTATATTTGATGAAGGTTCAGGTTCCGTGAAACGAGTTGAGATCAGGGGGCGTGCTGGTAGAGACAATATGGTTCAAGTAATTGAGGGTGTTAAGGCCGGTGACATTGTTGCCGCTGCCGGTGTGAGTTTTCTTCGCGATGGCCAAAAGGTCAAACTGATGGGCCAACTGCCTAAATAATTGATTTGTCAGGAGATCATCGTGAATATTACTAATCTTGCCATTCAAAACTCCCGTATCACTATACTGAGTATAATTCTGGCAACTCTTATTGGGCTATCGACTTATCTGTCCTACCCCAGCTCAGAAGATCCAAGTATCGTCATACGTAACGCTGTTGTCTCTGCGCAATATCCCGGAATGGCTGCGGAACGAATTGAAAATTTGATAACCGAACCTCTGGAGAATGCACTTCGGAGTATCGCTGAAATAGACGAAATCAAATCAACATCCCGGATCGGCAGTACAAGAATTGACGTTTCGATCCATGATTGGGTAGAGGATCTAGATCCTGTTTTTCAAGACATTCGCAACAAGGTGGATGACGCAAAATCCGAGTTACCGGCAGACACATATCCTCCGTCAGTGAATGATGATTATGGCCTTACTGCCATCGCAACCGTTGCCCTTTGGTCTGACGGGTTCTCTTTGGCCGAAATGCGGGTAGTAGCTCGTGATCTCAGAAAAAAACTTTACACGCTTGATGGCGTAAAACGCATTGAGTTCTACGGCATCCAAGACGAACGAATTTATCTGGAAATGGATCCCGGAAAGCTCTCTAACCTTGGAATTTCTCCACGGGAAATATTCGCTGAGTTAGTCCACCAGAATGTAATTAAACCCAGCGGTACAATTCATGTAAATGGAAAAGCGCTCGTTCTTGAACCCTCTGGTGATTTCGATACTGTCAAAGATATTTCAAACGTTGTTTTTGCGATTCCGGGCGGCCGACAAATCGCGCGCCTTGGGGATATTGTCAATGTGAAACGAGGCTATGCAGATCCTCCGCAATCTCCTGTATTTTATAACGGTAAAGCGGCAATCGTTTTATCAATCTCTACAGTAGAGGGCACCAACAATGTTGAGTTTGGCAAAGAACTAAAGGCGACTGTCGCAAAACTCCAAAATGACCTCCCTATTGGACTTGTACTGGATTTTGCCTCATTTCAGCCTGATCTGATAGAAACTGCCGTTCAAGGTGCTGTCAGTAACGTGTATCAAACACTGGCAATTGTGCTCCTTGTCGTCATGGTTTTTCTAGGCTTGCGTACAGGACTAATCGTTGGTTTTTTTGTTCCTCTCACAATGCTGACCGGTATCATTGTCATGCGACTTCTGGAGATCGAATTACAACGTATGTCCATTGCTGCCATGATTATTGCGTTAGGATTACTCGTTGATAATGGAATTGTGATTGCAGAAGATATACGCGTCCGTTTAGAAAAAGGTGTAGAAAAAGTGAAAGCCGCAAGTGGCGCAGGTGGCACACTGGCGGTTCCCCTCCTCGTCTCCTCACTTACAACGATTTGCGCATTTTTGCCCATGCTGATGCTAGAGGGCGGTGCGGGAGATTACGTTCGCTCTTTAAGTCAGGTCGTTGCAATCTTGTTGTTAGTCTCCTGGGTCTTGTCCATGACAATCACACCTGCGATGAGTGTCTGGTTCATGAAAATCTCCTCTGCCCAATCGAGCGAAACTAAACCCTATACAGGCGTCATATATCAGCTCTACAGAAAAGCACTTTTTGCCATTTTAAGAGCACGGACAATTTTTATTATTGTGTTGGTCGTATTATTAGTCGGATCTTTAAAAATTCTTACTTATGTGCCGACCGAATTTTTCCCACTTGGGGAACGCGATCAATTTTTGATTTATATTGATTTTGAAGCAGGTACCGATGTTCAAGAAGTTCAGGCAAAATTGAGTGCGACAACCCGCTGGCTCGCAGATCCTGAAAAGAACCCGGAGATTGCTAACCACATCGCTTATATCGGTGGTGGCGGCCCACGATTTTTCCTATCGTTATCGCCTGTTGAAGCAGACCCTCATAAAGCCTTTATCCTTGTTAATACGAAGCGTTCTGATCAAGTATCAGACGTAATTTCGCGAACCAACGAGTTTCTACTTAGCAACATGCCAGAGGCACGTGCGGACGCCAAGAAAATGTGGTTTGGATCGACTGAACCTGGACAAGTAGAAATCAGGATTATTGGGCCAGATAGCGACATTCTTGCAAAAACATCAGAACAAGTGATGGATGCTTTTCACAGTGTCCCCGGTACAACAGGTATTAAACATGATTGGGAAAACAAAGTTCCAAAGTTGATTGTCGATATTGATCAGGCAAAAGCACGCCGTGCTGGCGTCACAACATCAGATATTGCCGAAGCGTTAAATGTGACGTTCAGCGGTACAGCTTTAAGTGATTATCGTGAAAGGGATCAATCAATTCCTATCGTCTTGCGTGCAAATGAAGATATACGAACATCTTTGCATGGACTTCAACAAGTGCGGATTTCCTCATCCTCCCAGAACCAATCACTCCTGCTTAGCCAAGTGGCGACAATCAAAGCCAAATGGCAATTTGGTAAGATAAAGCGGAGAGACCAGCAACGAACACTTACTGTAGAAGCCCGCAACCCATATATTTCATCAACAAAATTAGTAGAAGCCATGCAACCGACGCTGAACAACCTAAACCTGCCTGCTGGATACCGTTGGGAAATTGGAGGAGAAGTTGCTGATCAGGCAGAGGCCAATGGCAAATTGTTTGCAATTCTACCTTTAGCCCTAGCGGCAATTATTGTTCTAATTGTCGGTCAATTCAATTCGTTCAGGCGCGGTGCAATTGTAATTGCAACAATACCATTGATGATGATTGGGGGTGTATTAGGTCTGGTCATAATGGGAGCGCCATATGGCTTTATGGTTCTTCTTGGTTTCTTCAGTCTTGCAGGCATTCTTATCAATAATGGTATTGTTCTGATCGATCGCATTGAAATTGAAAGAGCTGAAGGGAAAGAACCTCTGGATGCCATATGGGCTGCTTGTCATGCACGATTCCGCCCCATCTTAATGACGATGCTAACAACAGTTCTTGGGCTTATACCACTTATCTTGTTTGGGGGTGCCCTGTTCTACGGAATGGCAAGTGTCATTGCATTTGGATTGATCGTAGCGACTGTAATCACTTTGGGGTTTGTGCCTGTGATGTATACACTTCTTTTTAAGGTTCAGACTGACAAAACAACCCTTCAGAAACAGTTCAATTCATGGGATTGATAAGTTTCTAACATCTACGCTTCACTTTACTTCATAAACAATTAGTCCATATGGGGATTTAGTATGTCTATTGTATGGAGAGTGCGGAATGAATGAAGGGCTATATAAAGCTGAATTTGAAACTCCATTTGGAAGATCCACAGCAGTCATTTACCTTTACAATGGGCTTTTTAGAGGCGGAAATTCAGCCCTTTTCTATGTAGGTATATACGAATTGAAGGGAAATAGCTTCTCGGCTGTTACAAAAGTAAAAAGACACTCTCAAGATCTAAACATTGCTTCTGTATTCGGTATGGATAACATAAATGTCATCATCGAGGGCGAGATTGAGGGAAATATCATAAACATCGATGGTGTCGCCACTGAAGTTCCTGACATGCAAATGAGAGGAAAACTCACACGGTTAAGCGATTAACAGATACTTGCCTCAATCCAACGCCCGTTTTTACTATCCCTAAAAGAGATTAGTGTCATCACTTAGATATCCCCGGCCTCCTGACTGTTTTTCAGAAAAATCCAGTTCCCGCATCTCATCTTCTCTCTGAAAACTTGACGATGTAAAAGCATTACTTTCGTCATCAGTTTCAGTTACATTCCCAAATTGAACGCCAATTTCACGTTGATCAATACTCGCGTTATTATCATTTGCAATTTCGTCTATATCTACAACGCCCAACGAACTAATATTATCGTTTGCGGGCAACTCGAATTGCATATCTTCTGTATCTAATAATTGTAAATCTTGTTCAACCTCTTTACGATTAAGAATGGTAATCATTGTTATGTTCCTTATGATGTATAGACTATGAAGGTGAATTAAAATTAGATGACTTTGTGTTTAATCCTTGAAGATAAGAGCCTATCGAATGCCCAAAAGTGGGTAACAAAATTCTCTTCCCCACATGCGCATATCGGTCTTTTTCTTTATTCCGTTCACTCTTTACAACACCGCTAAATGGATATTTGGTTAACAAGTCACCTCTATTTTCAAATCTCGTAACTCCTGTCTCAATATTGAAACTGTCTTTAAATGCCTTATTACCAACACGCGGGCTCGCGAAACAAAAAAACATGCCCCACCTGCATTATTGATCCTGCAAGAAGTGCGATTGCTCCTCCCATAGAATGCCCCGTAAAAATAATATCCCTGCGGCTTCTAATTATCTTCATCAATTCGTAGAAGATGTACCAAAATGCCTGATGATACCCTTCATGGACGAGACCTTGCCCAATCCATGGTACGAAATCTGTTTTGAGGTTTAACTCATAGTTTTGTTCCGAAGATTTAAAGAAGACGCTTCCTCTGAATCCCACAACAGTTTTTCCATTTTTCGTACCAATCCAACAGGAGATAAAATTATTGGAAATAAACTGAAAAGAATATCCTAGCCGAAATGCAGCCGCAGCGCCTCGACCTTCATCCAAATACGCGATTTTTGCGCATTGTGCGGCCTCTAGTGCGTTCATTGATCATCTGCATTCCTGTTAGTACCGACATTCCCCGCGAGTATGTTCAGGAACTGCAAAAGATTGTCCAATTTCTTTTGACCGGAACGGGAGGGGTAATTTGCTGTAATCAATGTGGCCAGTGAGATAGTGAAAGCCAATACTTCTGTACCAAACAAGGTCGCATCCACAAGATGGGACATAATTTGTTGAGAGTTCATTTTGAATTTCCTATGGATTAAATGGTTTAAGTGTTTGCCCAATCCAGGCGGCAAAAGTCGTTACAGCAACTAACAATCCACCTATAATTCCGACGACACGGATAGCACCTCGCCCCATACTCACCTGAGAACTTAATGATTTCACGTCATCTCGAAGCTCCACCATATTCAGATGTAAATTCTCTATGCGCGCCCGCAATGCCCCAAGTTCATTTTCAAGTTGCCCCATGGCATTCTCCTAATGATGTCTTTGCTACCCGATTGCCTGAATTGAGAACCAAGAGGAATCTCCATATTCCGCATATTGATCCGCGCCAGTGTTTTGATAGGAAGCCAATTCAAAGTAGTCACCGGGAACGACATCAAGAGCGGGAGACGTAAGGTTCATAATTAACTTCGATTGAGCAGCATGAGAGCTATAGGCTCGGCCAGTATAAGTTGCCGATCCATTTTTTAGAAACAACGCTTCACGGGTATCGCTCAGATTTGATAACCATCTCAACTGTCCACGAAGAATTATTTTGCTAACCCCCAACGGGACAGTAAAACGACCAGGGTTAGCGCCATCAAAATAGGTGTCGGTATCGTACGAAGACGCATCCCAATCAACCGATGTGACAGCATCATGGGGAATAGTAAAATTACTCGTCATGCTCACCAGCGCCCCTGAAAACGCTGGAACGATACTGGAAGTTGTACTGGTGTCTGTAAGGCCATAAACACCAATTCCGTCACAATAGAGCAACCGATTTTCACCGCTTAAAACCGGAAAGCTATCCCCAAGCGACGTCGTAAGGGTAATGGTTTCACCACACAAATTCTGAACCATAAAAGGGCGCTTGAGTGCTGGGATAGTAACAGTCAATGCCGATGAAGGTGTGCCAGAAACCCGATGAAACCAGTTTTTTTGGAATTCGATTTCAGAAATTGGAAAATCCCCTAAACTCCCGTCGTAATCTAACTTTCCTTCACACAATGCATTTTCCAGCGCTGCATCAGCATCATTCGATGTGATATATGCACTTGCCTGGTTTTCCGCAATTTGCGGCAAATTTAAGAGTACCATTTAAACCATCTCCTCTGCCGGATAACCCCGACCAACTGCTTCTGACAATTGAAAAACACTTAACTTCAAGGATGGGATATCGATCTCTGTTTCACCGAAATCCGAGTGAAATTCAGACCGTTCATACGAATATGCGGTATTGCCTTGGACATATTTGCTAACGCGCATTCCCTCATATTCAAACTCCAGCTCATACCTTTCAGAATTTTCGGAGAGCGGCGCCAGACTTGCTAATCCGCTTCCGCTCATACGCGAACGCCGGATCCACGTTACATGTAGATCGCCGGCTGTTCGGGTTGCTTCGACATGAACCGGTGCATAGGGCTTTAGATCTGTCCCGCCTAAACTGTGAAGTTCAGGCATTACTTCTTCGATAAGCTGTCCTGCGCTTACAGCTTTCCATCGACGGATTATATTTAGATTTGCTAGCGCATTTACCGCGCTTGAAATCCGCCCCGTTTCAAGCAGAACAACGCGATCGCCCAGTTTATGAAGACTGCAAGCCCATTCTGTTCCGCGGCGCCCACGCAAAAGGCCAGATAACTCACAGCATCCATCATCCAGAAATTCAACGGATGAGAATTGAATGATCTCATTCCCCAATAGAAGAACGTTTCTTCCGTTTAACATTTCCAAGTGAGTGATCGTTTCAAGTCGTTCGTTACCGCTCATAAAACGAATAACTAGCTTATTCTCATTGTCAGTCTGCCAAGGACACTCCACATCTGGCAATGCATTGGCAGCAACTCCCCATCCGGCGTCTTCATCTGAAAACCCGATCTGCTCATATCTGTCTCCTGCATCTGACAAAAAAAGGGCCGCACTGTTCCAACGGCCGTCATAATCCGACACACCAAAATAATACCGACTAACAGCTCCGCCTGTTGCATCTTCATCTCGTAGCAAAGGAATATCCAGAAGATGCATTTTACAATGTGTTGAGCGAGATACTTCAGCCTCGATATAACCGTTCCCTGTATCGGCAATGACATCTAACGAAGACGTCAATTTTTCGGCACCAACAGTTTCTGTATCCAGTGAAAGATCAGGGGCGAGATAAGTCTGATTTATCCGACCGTGATATACACTGCCCGCATCAGACACTGCGATCATATCTGCCGCATCCAGTGCCAGATATTTAATGGGAAGTCGGATGCTTTGTATCATGCGTTCTGCCCAGGCATCGTAGACCCCCTGAACACAAATTGTTTTAGCCGTTTGCGAAGAAAGCGCCATAGGTAACGTAATCGATGTTTCATTACGCCCATACATTGTCGCGTGAGGGGAGTAGCTGCGTTTTGCTGTTTGTGTCCCTATTTGGTACCCACGGTCCGCGTCCAAATAAGACAGAGCAACGGACCCAGGAAGTTCACTTTCCTGAATTCGGCCCTGACCTGCTGGCTGCATCAAATCTTCAGCTGAAATTTCACAAACAGGACCTTGATCCAGAGATTTGAACTTTAAAATATATCCACTTTCACTCAAGTTGAAGTGCCCTGCTAGCAAAAGAGGCTCAATCGCATCCTGAATGCTCATTGGTCGGTTGAGGGCATATCCTTCAACGCCCCCTTCTAATCCACTTACATCAACATCACTCCCATCCAATCCGGCAACTTCGGTCAACGAAAGTACAATTTCTGAGAAACTGGCCCCCTCACCGCTTTTCCGTCTTAAATACAATCGTCTTATGGGCTCGCCGTTAGGCAGAATGAGTATGCTGTCAGTTCTCGCATCATACGCCCCGAGAGAGAAATCACTGACACCGCTAAATAAAAGCAGATCAACCCGGTCGATCTCTGTCAGATCATCAGTTGAGAGGTAAATCAGCCAACGATTATTCTCCAGAACAACAAAAGCATCTCCATCTGAAGTGTTTTCGAGAATTTTATAGTTTCCAACACCGTAATCTCGAAAGCATGTAATCTCGCCGCGTATCAATGAAAACTTCAAGATGCGATGACTGTTTAAGAGTATCAATTCTTGTTGCGCGCTCAAATAAGTCACCAAACTAGTGACACAGTTTACAGCGCCTGATCCAACAGGCGTGAGCTCGACGGCTGGAACAGTGTATGAGTTGAAGCTACCCTGATATTTGCCTCCCTCAATGGATTGGGACATCGACGCAGAGATCCTTATGATCTCAAGATCTTCAAATGGCTTGATTGACGATAAACCCGTCATTATTACCCATGCGTTTTCAAACTCATCACGAATAACACCGGCGCAGGCAGGACTGTTCGTGTCAATACATTCAACAACTTCCAAATGGGCGTTAAAAACCACGACTTGTCCCGATTGCTGCGAGCCTGCCACCTGAAATTTTGTCCCCGTAATTCTCTCTTGAATATCCACAGAATATGTAATTGCACCGATCCCGCTTGGTAAAGATTGGGTCACTTCAAGCGCCATCAAAGCAGTGCTGAATCGATGAATTTTACGGCTTGGAAGCATGGCATAACCCGTCCCCACCCACAGATCGCCTGCCCTGTCTAAACAAAGCCCAACACTAGCGTTAGGCAGTTCAGGAAAAACCGGACCGACAGCAGCTTCTTGAATAACCGATAAGCTTTCCATATCGACTTTTCGCAAAACATCCGTCGCCCCCATCACTTCATAAGAATAAATCACATTCCGGATAGGATCATGGACGACTTGATCTGAGTTAATCGGGTAACTATCTCCGCTTTTTTGCGGATAGTTTGACATCGCTTTTCTCGTCACTAAAACTTCGATATTCGGCAACCGATTGCCATATCCTGTTAAGGCAAGGTTATCAAAAACAAGATAGCAAACGCCTCGGTAAGCCGGAACATTTCCGACGCCCAATTCTGCTTCCATTATGCTGTCAGGATTTTGATTTTCATCTCCATTGTAAAACCTAAAACGAAGATCCACACTTCGCTTTTCTGCAGATGATTGCGCATCATAAATCAGTGTTCCATCCGCCCAGATTCTAAGAAGATCATCCACGGCTCCAGCGGAAAACGCTATGGCAAAATTGGCATAGTAACTCTGGCCTGACGAACCGCTTGCGTTCGCGGTCCCACCTTTACCAGCGCTTTCGGCAGCATTGTTTTCCTTGATCAACGAGCCACACCAGATAATGTTACCACCTAGACGCATTGTTCCAAATAAAGTTGGTATTATTGCACCGTAAGACGCGCCAGAAAACTTGAGATCAGTAAGAGAGGAGCCGGCTTTCTGGTTATCTTGGAACAACAGTTTCCCGAGTGTAGATCCAGCCATCCAGCCCGCACTAGCACCTATACCTGTGTAGGATCCTAGCCCGGCTCCAGCAACGCTTAATGCCAATGTCGCCATCAGGACACCTCCTTCAATCTGTACACAGCCATCGGTGCGCCAAAGATATCCAGTGCCTCTTCGACAACTTTTCGGCGTCTGGCATGCGCATGAATAACCATACGTTGGCCGCCTTTGAGGCTTAGGAAGCCTGTGTGAATTGGAAACCCGCCTTCTCTAAACAACGCGATATCCCCTTGCTGCCAATTCTTAAGGGAGATCGGTCTCAGAAGAGTTCCCATCGACTTGGTCAGCACGCTACCATTTTGCCTGCGGGGATAATCTGAAATTTCTGGTATTTCAAAGTCCAGTTCCTCCGCCACCTTCAGGCACAATCCTATACAATCAACGCCTTTATGATAGCTGCGTCCCTGATGTCGCCAGCGCACACCAATCCAGCGGCGTGCCTCCGCGACTATTGTTACTGCGTCACGCATTTTACGCCTCCAAAAGGCTATCGAGCCCGGGAACATAAGGAAAACCACGGAAATTAATTTGATTGGAGTATCTGTCGCGGCAGCTGACAAATCGCTTATCGCAGCCTGGATAGAAAACTGCCGTGTCTCCTGGCTGGACGTCATAAGGACAAGGCAAAAACAGCTCTATTTGCTTGATGTCCTGTCTCCAGCGATGCACTTCCAGCTTTTGCCCTAAATTACTCCCGCTGGTAAAATGCACAATACCGCCATTGAGAATGCCATCCTCACCCTCAAAATTGGTCAATTGAAAACTGTTCCGGCTGGACACAAGCGAAACCATGTCTGCTACGGCAGATGCCTCAATTTCCACTTTGCAAGCGTTATCCCCAAGGTCAGCGGTGCATTCCGGTGTATATAACCTGCCAATATTTCGTTTAAATGCATTGGACAACCCGCGCAATTCTGCTTGAAACAATCCGTCGGACCAACTCACCTCACCAAGCCACCCTTTACGTAGCGGAATAATTCCCATGGTAGGTTCTTGCCAGTTCACCAAAAACAACCGGATCTCGGCAAAATCGTATAGACCTGCACGAAGATCATTTTCTGAAAGCCAATCACTATTCAAATAACCAGACAATTCCATTTCATCTGTATCTGTGCCGCTACTGCCTTTCAGCGCACTGCGGTCATAGCCTTCGCTTGCACGGTACAAGTTTCCGTCGATCATCAGATCTTTGTCATGATCGGTCAGATATGTCTTCGCGCCGTCTCTCCTGCAAATATACCAACAGGATGCGAGGCTCGTTACTTCCCCGTTCAAGTGTGCATCTAACTCAGGCGTCAAAGTTTTCATGGGCGAACCTCGACCAATTTCACACTTTGCCACAGATGAATATCCGGACCTGGGATACTTGCTTCCATAAGATCGCTATCAAAACGTACCGGCACATCGAATTCGCAATTTATGGAAATTATAGCACCGTCAGTGGGGGCGCCTGTGAAAGTAACAAGCCCTGTATTGTTGTCCGCAGACCAGTTTCCGAACTGCGCCACATCGTTCACAAAAACTGAAAGACTCCCGTCAACAATCTTTTGGATTGTTCTTTCATACGGCAGAGAAATTACATAAGGATCCTGATATATCTTCTTGATTTTAAAGTATCTTTCAATGCCATCAGCAACGCCGATTTCACCATCTTTGATTTTAAAGTCAGAAAAATCTTTCAAACGGAACCCATAAGTGCGACCGCGCCGTGCGTGAAAAAATGACAGGAGATCATCCCATTCTGATCCACGGCTCGGGGCGATATCCACTTTGTATTCACGCCTTGCATCTGCCCAGTTGATGTTGCGTTGTTCATGCCCTGAGTTTAGCGTCTGTACTGTCGTGGAAAATCTGGGCCCACCAATTGCGCCATAAGAAATACGGGTCGGAAAACGAACGTCATGAAAGCTCATACGGTTATCCATTTCTCTTCAAAATACGTTTCGCACTTAACAAGGCATCACTCTGAATTTGCGATTGTGATCGCCTAAAACTGCCTGCATCTGGCGTGTTTATTTGAAAATTTATATTGATGGTTTGTTGAGAATTCGCAACCGTTGCCGCCTTCTGTTGGGCAGGTGTTTCAATGCTGACCTGTTCCCCGCGCGACAGTCTTAGTCCCACTAGATTACGGTCACGGCCGGCGGCTCCCCCTACCTTAAATTGACCACCGGATGCGAACCCCGGAAATAAATCTGTGATAAAGTTTCCGGCAACCCCAGTGAGAGAGGAGAAGAGATCACCGGAACCGGCGGATTTCTTACCCGTAAAAAATTGGTTTCCCAGCCCCAACAAATCTTTTTCCAAGGATTTCACTATTGTTTTGGCTTGTTTACCTCCAAAAACGAACTCATCAAATACGGACCCAAACAAAGCCGTAAGATCATTTGCGACTGCCTCACCAAATCCAGAAAAATCCTTCAACGCTGACATTGCGACATCTGTTGGCAGGTTAGTGCCATTATTCTTCTTAGAAGAGGCTGAACCGGGTAATTGAAACGAGGCAAATTCTTTCTGTAGCCTCTGATTTTTTCTCAATAGTTTCTCTAGTGAATCCATCACCTCTTCAAAACCGAGAGCCTGAATTTCAACACCTAAAATCCCAAGATCTGTTTCCATAACTGCTCCAAGTTAAATGTGCCCAAATAGTTGCATTTTTGGTTTATTTCTGATTCTGAATCCAAGCGCCGAACAGTAGGGACAGGGCCTGCAACTCCCATGCTCTGGGATCTATTCCAAAAAGTGCCTTAATGTCGTCTCGCCATTGACCGGGGTTTGGAACAGAAAGCCCGTAGCCGGGCATCAATGCGATAAACCAGTCCCATATATGGGTAACGCACAGAGGAAGCCTTTCGGTTTTGATCCGGCCCGTTCTGACACCCGTTGTTTTTTCCAACTGCCGAATGGCTGCCGCTTGCGTGGTTCCGCGACCGTTCACCTGCTCAGCTTGCCAAAACTGTGTTTCGGCCCAACTGATCAAGCTAGCGGTCATACGGGCAAAAAATGGGATCTATCCTCCACAAATTGTGCCACTTGTTCGCGGATCCATATTTGTTCACGAAAGACTTTCTGGGCGTTTGTTGGGGTGCACTCAAGCGCGCTACCGTGGTAAGTTACGTTTTCCCAACTTAGTGTTGCGGCCGCCAGCCGTTCCACATGTCGGGTTTCCAACTCCTTCGCGCTCAGTTCAGCTTTTCCCTCAGTGATTTGCTGATCAATTTGTTTACGGACAACTTGTCGGTATGATGGGGCATCTATTCCGCGCAGCCAAAACCGGACGCCGAGAGGTTCGTAGCTAACCGGATGCCGAAGCTCAAATTCAGCCCCTTTTTCAGCGCAAGTTCCAACATCAAGTTCAGCAATATCAAATATTTGATGGCTCATGGATTATCCCCTATATAGCGTTTCTAGTGATTTTTATATTTGAACACTCGCTCCCCCTTTACCGGCACTTCAGCGCCTGTATAAAGAATGTTCGGCAGCAAAATTGTATAGCTTCCGCCGCCCCCCCTGAGATCGAGCTCTAGGGTGCTCGCATCAGCATTTACAAATTTATTGATGAGAGAGTTATCTTCGAAATAGGCCGTCAATTCGCCGCTAACCCGAGAACGGCCAGCGACAATTTCATCTGCGCTATCGGCTCCCAAAACAAAGGTGCCTTTGGCATCATTCTCGATTTTAAGATCAATACCAGCGATGTGCGCCAGAACGTTTCCGCCTTCTTTAATGGATCCTTTGAAACTGTCCATTGGGGCGAAATCTGCGCCCATTGATGGGGAGATATCCAAAGGCACGCCCTGTTGTGACATTTCCTTACCGATAATCGAGAAACGCCCACTAACAAGGCTTTCAGCCTGAACAGACAAATTCAATTCATCAACAACGCAGCCCGAATACACCTGAAATTGAGAGATATCATTGAACCCACGTTCAAACGTAAAGCTTTGTTGCTGCGTGCCCGTTTTCAGCCAACAACTCATCGTAAGCACCGAAACTCATTTCAAAATCAATATCACCGCTCACTGATTGGAGACTGTGAATGAAATGACCAATTTGACGGTCGTCACGAATTTCATCGCTTTCCAGCGTCTTTTTTGACAACGTCAAATCGCAACCTGTATGGCGCACACCTTTCATTGTCGGGCTTAACAGTATCTCACCAAATCCAGCTTCTGGAATAAAGGCAAGGCTGTGCCGTGATTGAGTGGAAAAAGTCATATATCTCTCCTAGAAATAGCTGCGCCAGGCAATTGTCATCGGAATGTTTGTATGATTTAGATTTGATTTATCAGTTTTTAATTCTGTCTTGCCCAAGTGCACATCCAACCCGTCAAAATTGAGCAGTTGTCCTTGTTCAAAATGCGCACAAAGAGCATCAACCTTGGTAATTCCCGCATGATCGGATATTTCGTGAACATTAATTTGAAAAAAACCCGTTCGCTCTTTCGGCATTTTGGGTCCAAGTAAAACGGTTTTCACCTTCCCCGGAATAAAAGTTGGTGCGAGATAGGATTGACCATTTTTGAGCGTATGTTTTACAGACCCAAAAACAATATTATCTGCACCAAACACTTGTAAATGTGTTTCAAGGGCAGCTTTTATTTTGAGATAGCTCATTGATACCAAACCTCGAACAAGATCCCCGCGCCGTGATCCATTGAAACAACCTGCTGCAAGACAAAACGGGTTTCATCGACTTTCAAAATATCATCTGGAACCGGCACTATATCTTCACATTGAAGCAGTGCTATTTTGTAAGATTTATCCAAAACCGGGCCTGTTTCAACAGCACCTTTCCCCTTTGGGGGTTGCATCTGAATAATACGAACTGGAAACATAGTTTCGCTAGATGTCGCGGGCACACCCGGTACATGAATGTTATGTGATTTACGAATTAGTTCCGCCTGAACGACAGTGTCTTGCGCCCTTGAAAAAGCATCTCGGACAACTCTTCGGATAGTTTCAATCCTCATATTATCCCCTTACGATTTCATTTGATCTCGGTCGCGCGCCAATTTGTAAAAGCAATCGGTAGACAAAACTGGGCTGATGTTCACTGGCCGAATAGACAAGCTCCAAGGGACCCACTTTTTCTTTGAGTATTTTTCGTGTTTCTATGGATCCTGGTGGTTGCTCGATGTAAGTAGATGCAAGCTCAAGAACGGCAGATCTCAAAGCATGTGGAAGGCCTGAAAGTATTCTTCCGTCTTTATCCGCTGCGGCCCTCCGGGGCCATTTTAGCCCTTGATCCATTGACAAGGGAGCCCCTGGATATTCATAGAAATCGACGTAGGAGCTTGCTTGCCTCAAAACATTTTCACGCAGTCCAACTGGTGCGCTTTGCCATGCCGCGTGAGATAGCGCTGAAAAATGTGTATCTGCTTCTTCCAACGCCAAGTAGCTGACCGCACCCGCGACACCTGAGCCTTTTTCAACAATTAATGTCATGCCTTATTTTCCCGCGCTAAGTTGCATTTAATGAAGAAGAGAGGGGACAAAGGCCCCCTCCCTCAGTGCATTAACCTGCTAGTCTGATAGCCAGTTCCGGACGAACCAGTTTCACGCCCCACAAAAGGTCAAATTCCCAAACCACTTGTTTGTATTGGCGGCTTACCTCAAGACGAAGAGACAAACCGGTTTGCGGATCCGTCATGGACATGATTTGGCTACCAAGGCCATCGCCCGAGTTGCTTTGTGCAAGCGGGCGATTGGCGAATGCAAAAGCATCCCGATTAAAGACCAGATTAACTTCATGGCTGGCAATGAACATCACTTCATCTGAATCTGCCACATCATTTGCCAATGCCGGCGAGACAGACAGAATGTAGGAATCCCCGTCAGATGCAGATGCTGAATTCACCACATATTGCTGCGATCCGGCTGCAATGGTAAACACATCGCCTTCAATCGGAGCTGATGTAAATCCAGTTGCTTTCAGCACTTTTCCGGACGATCCAGCAATATCAACCAAAATACTGCTAGATGTTGCAGCCCCGGTTTCATGGCGTTTCACATGATCGTCACTGAACCAGTTAATTCCAAATTTCCGGCCAATTTCGCCTTCAATTTTAACGGAATTACTGCCGGTTTTATCTGCATCCGAAAAGGAGGCAAGATCCAGTGCATTAGCCTCGGCATCGAAGTTGAGAACGCCGAAGCGATTTTCCTTAGGTGCTCGCTGCTTCAACAGCAACTTGCGTGCTGCTGTTGCATTGGTTGAATCCGTTGCAAACGGTGTATTCCCTGGCGTGCCCACCAAACCATAAACACCCTTATACTGGTCGTGAATGGTTTCGTTTACCGCATTGGCCAATGCCCGAATAGCTGAGCTGGCCTGCATTGGAACAAAACTATCATGGGCAGAGATTTCCATCATTTCTTTGTCGGTAAGATGGAAACTAGATTTCTTCCAGTTGTTCAATTCAATCTGAACTTTTTCCAATTCAGTCGACGTAGACGCTGGTGGAACACTCCCAGGTGTGACATCTGCCGCCACAAGATCGGCTGGTAGCGGCACATCAATTGTATCGCCTTTTTCTGCGGCTTCTGCACTGAAGTTACCGTTTACCAATCGCGGCATAATGGCTTGTTCACGCAAAGACATTAGGCCACGTGCAAGGATTTTCGGCATAACAGCCGAGACATCATTGGTCATAGATTTCTTCTCCGAAGATTTTATTGCAGGGAAAGTATTTAGGATTGGGCGCCGCCCCAATCTCTACATGGATACGGTTATTTTACCGGCGGCGATTTCTTCAATTTTTGAATTGATCGCTTTTTGATCAACTGAATTAACGTGCCTATTTCCGCTCGTACCGCCGGTAGGACTCATCCCGCCGCCAGTCCTTATATCTCCAACAAACGCCTTTGCGAAATCTGGGTCATTTTTGAAATTCTGTATTAGATCTGAAATAGATGTGGGCTGTTCTTCACCACTGATAGTATCTACCGAATACTGCTCTTTCACCTTCACCATGCGTTTTCCGTCAACTTCAGCGACTTCAAGGGCGTTTAACAGATGCGGCCTGAGCAGTGCCGTATTACCACGGGCTGCATTTATCGCTTTCGACGCGATGTCATCCATCAGAAAACCATCATTGAGCTTATTGAGTTTGGCAACCCGTTCATTTTTGGAGACAATTTCAATTTGGAGCGTCTCATTTGCATGTTTTAGGGATTGGATAATTTGGTGGTCGGTATCTGCCGTCATTTTCTTTGTAAGCTCTCCCAAAAGCGTACAACCAGTCTCCCCTTGCTCGTATAAATTTTGAAACACTTCTGGTACGTCATCTAAATTTTCTACTTGAACGGGAAAATCAAACATATGTGTCCTTTCACAATTAATCTTGCATTAGACGATTTAGAATTATGAATGCTGGAAATGCGCTAATCAGCAGAGGCATTAAACGCGAGGCTATCGCTTATGACGCCACGAGAAGTGATCTCGTTGTGCAACTCTTTCTGAGTTATGGCGCCTGCCTGCCATAGAGATAACAAGTCCGTAACATTGTTACTCGATGGCGAGCTCTCAGTTATTGTGCTTTGAATTTTTAATGTCCCTGCATCGTCTATTCCGCCCCATTTTGCAAACAAAGCAAGCATGGAGTTCAGGCTATTTTCAAGCTCCATTGTCATCGCGACTACTGGACTCATTACATCGGCTGCATCCAACATGCGACCTGTGGCCGTCTCATTGCGGGAACCATTTTCAAATTGAAGACCAAAAAGATGGATCGCCTTTTCAAGATTTGCCAGCTCACGGGACCCCGCTTCAAGTGCAGCACCAGAACTCTCTACATAATAATATTTTCCGTCTGTATCGGATGTCGTCAGCACTTTGTTGGGGCCAACTTCAATGGGCCCATCAATTTCAGGATCATACCCAGAGGCTGCCAATATAGGGAAGGAAGCCACATTAAGTGCATTCCGTTGGTCGGATCTGATTTGATAATGCTCCAGATTGAGATACGCAAGGTCTTCTAACGGTGGTGTCGCCTGCATAAACCCAGTTCTATTGGCGTATAGGGTGACCAGCGGAATTTCTCCCAAACTGTTAACGCCCTCATCAACAATATGCCAAGCCCCTTTATCGCTCTCTTGATATAAGGTCCAACTGTTCGGCTCCAACACTCTGACCCGCGACCTGCTCTCTTCACCAAATCCGTTATAGTCCCGGCATTGCTCTCGAATTCGAACCTGAGACAACCGGGGGATTGATCCATTACTCTCCCACTGGACGGCAATTACTTGTTCCGCAGGAATGTGCACGGCATATGGCCGCCGAGACTCTTCGTCTGAAACACCGTTCATGGGCGAATTAGGGAAATCAACCAGAACATATGACAGCCCGCAGATTAGAGCATCCTGAAACCAATCTTGTGCAAAGTTGTTAAGGCCGCGCCCCAGAAAATCGACATTTTTTAAACTATCCAGTAACGTCACAGGCATATCAGGACTAGGAATAATCGGATTTGAAAATACTCTGCCGACTATTTTTTGTACTGTTCGGCGGTAGTAGTTCCTAAGAACAGCGCGGTTTACGCGCTCCCGATAAACCGTTGCATTTTCAGCTGGATGCCGCGGAAGATATTGAGATCCCGCCCTTAGCATCGCAGGCGTTCCCCCCATCAAAGTTTGTGGAAGCGCCCATTTTTCGGCCATTGCGTCATAGATAGCGGAAGTTGTTGATGGATCAGTCATGCATACATTTCCCGTTGTGATGTTCGTTTAATATCCTGAAGAGATGAGAAAGCCTCGACGACAGCATCCACTTGATCATCGTATCTCCCATTTGGAAACGACTGCAGTTCGTTTAGAAAAGCATCGTTCCATTCCCCTTGTACCAGAAGCACATTTCCAGCCTCTACTTGGGCAGAAAAAGCTCCAGATCTCGTTACTTTGCTTCCAGTTACCGGCTTTGCTGTTGCACGGTACCCGCTTAATAGTCTGATCAGTGCTTGTGCCTGTGCTTTACCTGCTTGTCCTGGGTCTTGAGGAATTGCAATTTTGACAGATTTACCGTCTGAAACCGCAAGTCCAACCATTCTGTCTTCAACCTCTTTGGGAGACCCCTTAAACCGCTCCACATGCTCAACGTAATAGCGACCCGACGCGTCACGGCTCACAAGTGCGCCTGCACTCCAATCACCAGATTTATCCTGCCCATCGACTGCACTGGTTGCAGCTAAATCCCAACCTCGAACAGCATTTATCCTTGTCGGCGTCGAAGCAACTACCGGAAACCAATTTCTTCGAAAATACAGACCACCGGCGGGACGAATTTTCCAGTTACCTTTTAACAATCGCTCCCGCTCAACTTGATCTAACGCCCCCAAATTCGACTTATACCCTTTGTCTTTCTCCAACAGAATTTTGTTATCATCTACGGAAGCGGCCACAAATGTTACGGATTTAGGCACTTGATCAGGGTACATTTCGTAAAATTCATTAGGGTTGTTTTTCCATAGGAATTCATCTCCGTCCCGCACAAACCATTTGGTAGTTGCAGACCTTTCGCTTAGGGCATATCCACTATTTTGATCGATCCACCAATTAACCAATCCAGCGACCCAACTATCTGCATCTGGATTGCAGGTTGCTCGAACATAAGGCGCAATTCCTGAGGTTGATCGGTTACGGCTTAATAAGTAAAAAAACTGACGCTCGGTAAAATGTGTAAGTTCATCAAACCCGAGGTAAGTAATTTCGGTTCCTTGCCAATCGAACCTGTTTTTCTCATGTTCCATCGCCCCAAAACTGATCGTCGCGCCTGATGGAAAACGCCACAAAAGGTCTGTTTCCTTAGCAATACCGCCAGCAGGAGAGTAGATTTGGCGAGATGTGTCCCATAAACCGCCCTCATTCCTAATTTGTTTACTGGTGCGACGGAAAATTACACCGCGAAATTTAGGATTGTGTATATGACGGAGCGGTTCCAACAAAAGCGCATAGCTCTTGCCGCCTCCCGCTGCACCGCCATAAATGGCAATGTCGGCACTGGAGGACAGAAAATTTTCCTGCGAACCACTTTGGGGCCTAAGGACGCCCATTTTCAGGTAGATACACTTTGGCCCGGAATAATGAACTCGGCCCCTTATTTTCCTTCTCTACTTTAGTATTTCCGTAAAAACTTGGGGAGAAATGCTCCATCAACCATTTACGTGTATCAATCCTAAGTTTCGCCCGGGCGACAACTTCCCGCGTATCTGATTTCATGTTCTCGCTAGGATCTTCTTTTGTAGCATTATCGGCAATTTCTATAATCTCCCCGGCGAACAAATCCGCCAGAAACTGGCGTATCTTTTCTTCTTCTTTCTTTTTGAATACCAGTCCCCTTAGGGATAAAAGGTTTACAAGATTTTTGGGCTTCTTCAACTTTTCCAAAAAAGATAAACTTGCGTTCCGTCCCAGAACTTGATTGCTGATGGTTTGGCGGATGTTTTCAAAAACATCTCCACCTCGCAAAAAACTCATATTACAACCTCTTCTACCAATGGATGAAAAGACTTCAATAACAGTGTCAGAATAAAACACTATAATTGACCGTAAATATCGCAAAGAAATATCTATAAAAAATAGGGAAATCCTATTTTTTCCATTTATTTCAATTAGTTAAAAGATGATTGCTTGCATTAAAAAGGGTACAAATCGTTTAGCGGTATTTTTGTGCCTTTTTCCAACTGTGGGAAAAATAATACACGAATGACCCCGGAATGTCAACACACTTTCTACGTTAAGGTGTATTACTTCGCGTCTGTATATACATATCCAGACATTTCATCAGGTTATCTTTTGCATACCCTTTACGTTTGCAATGAGCCTGATCGACCTTACGAAAACTTTTCCCAAACACAATCACGTCCAAGGCTGCGCTCACTGATACACCTTCATCAAATACTTGTTTTGCCCAACGGGAGAAAGCATCATCAAGATCCGAACTATTGCATTCAGAATACCTCCCTGCTCTCGGCATGCCATCAAATGATTGGGCTCTCAATCCGCCGCCTCCAAAAAGCATATGAAATCCGCTTTCAATTTTACGAGCTGCCTTCAGTTGCGCCTCTTCGAAACCCACCCAGACATTACTTTTCAAACGCCGGCGCTTTCCGGATTTTAAATCATCTGTATGCGCCTTGATACTTGCCTCGATTTCTCTTACTGGCAGGTTATTGTTAGCAGGAAGTCCTAGCTGAATATGCTCACCCGAATATATTGCTGCATACATAGTACCATCGCGATTTACTGACATAAATGCCCTCCAATTTTACATAACCATAATTTCAATTCATTTTTTAAGTCAACCCAAAATACCCATGGCTCATTTTTGTATTAACCTTATAATTCCTTGTCGCAACCACAACGATAGACAAGCATTGCAGGTCTACTTTTCACCCGACAAAACACCGATCCATCCTACGAAAAGCGATATAATTTCAGCTAATTACCGAAAATACTCATCTATCTAAATTTTCATATTTGTTTATCTAGTCATAAATTATATTCTACTTATAGGATAATTTAGATTAGCCTAAAGGTCAACTTTTTTTACGAAAATCGTAAATTTGGCAACTAGATGCATAAAAGGTAATCATTCAATGACGCGGCTATGGATTGAAAAAAGACTAATCGAATTAAGGAAGAAAAAGATTGAACTTGCAGCCGCGCTTGGCGTTCCACCTTCTCGTATCTCCGATTTAATTCAAGGAAAAAGACGCATACAATCCAATGAAATAAGCGTTTTATCTCAGTTTTTGGATTTGAATACGAATACCGTCATCGATCTACTTAGCGAAGAAAAATATTCCCCAAAGGATACCCCAATAGATAAGACGGAACAAATTAGGGTTATCGGTAGATTTCAGGAAGGAAACGTCGGATACGCTGTTTGGCCTGTAAACATGCAGTACACCATCACCCTTCCTATGCAAGCAAGTTATACGGGTACTCCTAAATTCGCTTTAGAAGAAACCTCCTCCCCTCACGCCCCTTTGACGTTACATATCTGTATATCCAGCTCGGACCTGAAGGCCACGCATGCAGAGACCACTTTCGCAAGAGAGATGCTTGAGCCCAAGACTAAGAGGCTCCCCGATACAGCGGCAATTATTGCAGGGTTTCAGCAACATTAGTATTTTCACCTAACCTTTTTATGGATTCCGTCTGTTACATGGATCACATAAATTGAACATTTGCGTTCTCCTACTTGAAGCCATAAAGGAAATTGTATAAATTACACTTATAAATGTGCAATTAATTTTATTCACAGAGATCCCCATGACCATACGCAAAGACTTTATCGACACTATTGGCAACACACCACTCATCAGACTGACTGCCGCATCAGAAGAAACAGGCTGTGAAATCCTTGGAAAAGCTGAATTTCTCAATCCAGGCGGTTCTGTTAAAGATAGGGCTGCACTTGCAATTATTGAAGATGCTGAAGAAAAAGGGCTCTTATCTCCTGGCGGAGTAATCGTGGAAGGAACTGCGGGCAACACTGGAATAGGCCTTGCACTTGTAGGAAATGCTAAAGGTTATCGCACAGTCATCGTAATGCCAGAAACGCAAACCGATGAGAAAAAGGCCCTCCTCAGTTTTTGTGGTGCAGATTTACGGTTAGTTCCCGCAAAACCATATAAAGACCCAGATAATTATGTAAAATATTCTGGTCGTTTAGCGGAAGAAATTGCAAAGACAGAGGATAATGGGGCGATCTGGGCAAACCAGTTTGACAATGTCGCCAACAAGAACGGTCACTACAAAGCCACTGGCCCTGAAATATGGGAACAAACTAACGGTAAAATTGATGGTTTCATTTGCGCTGTAGGAAGTGGTGGTACTCTTGCTGGTGTTGCTGACGCTTTGCGCGAAAGGAAAAAGGACATCCATATTGGCATTGCTGATCCTATGGGGGCTGCACTTTATAATTATTATAAAAATGGTGAACTAAAAGCTGAAGGCAGTTCCATATCTGAAGGCATTGGTCAGGGTAGAATTACTGAAAACCTGAAAGGGTTGAAAGTAGATTTTCCGTATCAAATTTCTGATGCTGAAGCTCTGAACGTACTGTACGACCTCAATATTCACGAGGGCCTCCAGATGGGGCTTTCCACAGGAACTAATGTGGCGGGCGCAATCCGCCTCGCAAAAGAACTTGGCCCCGGACATACAATTGTAACGATCCTCTGCGATACGGCGCAAAAATACTTTAGCAAGTTGATGGATATTGATATGCTGGAAAAAAACAATTTACCAATAGCTCCTTGGCTAAAAAGGAGCTGACCCATCAATTCGGAGCTCTAATTCCATGACGATTGCCTTATTTCTCGAAGATTCCTACAAAACGTCCTGTGCTGCCATAGTAACTGTTATCAACGAGAAAAATGGCATCGTTCTGGATCAATCTATCTTCTACCCGACGGGCGGCGGACAGCCAGGCGATAAAGGTAAAATGACACTGTCAGATGGAACTGAAATTGCAATCGCAACGACGGTCAAGGGGAAACAACCAGACGAAATTGTTCACGTTCCTGCTGAAGGAACCCTCCTCCCGAAAGTTGGGGATAGTGTGACGGTAGAGATTGACTGGGATTTCCGTCATAGACTTATGAGAATGCACAGCTGCCTGCACCTGTTGTCTGCTGTGCTTCCCTACCCAGTTACTGGCGGTCAGGTATCTGATGGTAAGGGCCGTTTGGATTTCGATCTTCCTGAAGCGACCCTTGATAAAACCGAAATCGCTGAAAAATTGAACGAATTAATTTCTAAAGATTTGACTGTTACATCGGACTGGATCAGCGATGCTGAACTTGATGCAAAGCCGGATTTGGTAAAAACCATGTCCGTCAAACCACCACGTGGCAGTGGGAAAATTCGCCTCATTCAGATTGAAGAGATCGATTTACAGCCATGTGGCGGCACCCATATTCGGAAAACTTCTGAAATAGGTCCGGTTCTTGTTCGAAAAATTGAAAAAAAAGGTCGTCAAAACCGGCGCGTATCTCTTATCTTTGACGAATAATAATTTTGCCTAACGTTAACAGAGAGATCTTATGCCTTACGCCAACCCAACCTCCCTTGTTTCCACCGAATGGTTGAGCCAACATTTATCTGCACCCGATATCCGTATCGTGGATGCGTCATGGTATCTACCGAACGAAAACCGTGACCCTAAGGCCGAGTTTAAGCAGTGCCATATACCGGGTGCTGTATTCTTTGATATTGACGAAATTTCAGATTCTGACACTGATCTACCGCATATGATCCCCTCTCCCGAGAAATTCTCCAGCAAAATGCGAAAACTCGGACTTGGTGATGGCAACCGAATTGTTGTTTATGATGGTTCCGGTATTAGAAGTGCTGCGCGTGCGTGGTGGATGATCCGACTGTTTGGCCACGAAGATGTTGCCATATTGGATGGCGGTCTAGTGAAGTGGCAAGAGGAAGGGCGCGCGATTAGCGACATACCGACGCCCCCGAAAGAACGCCACTTTACATCTCGAATAAACAACTTGATGGTCAAAGACAAAGATCAGGTGAGACGCAATATTGAAACCGAAAAAAATCAAGTTCTCGATGCGCGTTCAAAAGGGCGCTTTGAAGGAAGCGAACCTGAACCACGCGCAGGCTTACGTGCGGGCCGGATACCGGGGGCTCTCAACTTGCCTTTCAATCAATTGCTCAACGAAAATGGTACATTACAATCCGCCGATAACCTTACTCAATTGTACGGCACCGCTGGCATAGAGAAAAGCTCTCCTGTTATTACATCTTGCGGATCGGGCATAACAGCATGTGTCCTTGCCTTCGGGTTACATATGATTGGCCATCGTCAAGTCGCCGTATATGATGGATCATGGACAGAATGGGGGCTCGATGCTGATATGCCTCTTTCCAGTGGAGCTAAATGATGCCAATTAAACGGAAACCCGAACTGGACGATAACGGTCAATGGCCCGTCAGGATCATGTATCTGCGAATGTCGGAAAAACCAACACCGCAGGCTATTCCCTCTCCGGCTATTCCTCACTCCATTCAGCGAGCAGAAAAACCAACAGTTTCTTTCTATCGATACTTATACGACGCAGTTGGACGAGACTGGGCGTGGACTGATCGCAAAAAAGTCAGCGATGCAGACCTCAAAGAAATTCTGGATGATAAAGATACTGAGATTTATGTGTTGTATATTCGCGGAGTACCTGCGGGCTATGCAGAGCTGAATTTCAAGCATTTCCCAGGCTCAGTTGACTTAGCTTACTTTGGGATCATTCCTGAATTCATTGGCATGAAACTTGGTCCCTACTTTCTAAACTGGGCAATTAATCAGGCGTGGCTAAGAGATCCTGACTGTATCACTGTGAATACGTGCACCCTTGATCACCCGAAAGCCCTGCCCCTTTACCAGCGATTTGGCTATGTGCCTTATAGACAAAGAGATCTTACAATTGATCCTGTTGAAGACTTATGATTGGTTCGACTACTCAAGAAAATTAAGCAATTAAAACGAGAGATATCGCTCGAATTATTCCAGCTGTAAATCTAGAAATCTGGAAAAACATCATTTTTGAGAGCGCTACGCTTCCTTTCACTAACCAACCCGTTCATAAAATTTAACATCATATTAGAGACAAAAAAACCCCGGCAAAAAGCCGGGGTTTTCTTTTTTGCATGCTAACAGAATTATGCGTTATGCAAAATCTGTGACAAGAACAGTTTCGTCCGCTCGCTCTGAGGATTATCAAAGAACTCTTGCGGTGGTGCTTGCTCGATGATCTCACCTTGGTCCATAAAGATCACCCGGTCAGCGACCGTTTTGGCAAACCCCATTTCATGGGTCACAACAATCATTGTCATGCCTTCTTCGGCAAGACTAATCATTGTATCAAGCACTTCCGAGATCATTTCCGGATCAAGCGCAGAAGTTGGCTCATCAAACAACATGATCCGTGGGTTCATGCACAACGAGCGGGCAATCGCCACACGTTGCTGCTGACCACCGGAGAGTTGTCCAGGGTATTTCAATGCCTGTTCTGGAATTTTAACACGTTCCAAAAACTTCATTGCTGTAGCTTCAGCTTCTGCTTTAGGAATTTTACGAACCCAAATCGGTGCCAAAGTACAGTTTTCCAAAACGGTCAAATGAGGGAACAGATTGAAATGCTGAAACACCATTCCGACTTCACGGCGGATTTCATCAATCTTCTTAACATCATTTGTAAGTTCAATACCGTCCACAATGATCTGGCCTTGTTGATGCTCTTCCAAACGGTTGATACACCGGATCATAGTTGACTTACCCGAACCCGAAGGTCCGCAAACAACAATTCGTTCCCCGCGTTCAACGGTCAGGTTAATATCACGCAAAACGTGAAAGTCACCATACCATTTATGCATTCCGATAAGCTGAATTGCGGAGTTACTATCTGTATTATTCATGGCTGCTTCACTCATATCGCTGCCTCCTATCTCTTATGTCCGGTGTGGAGTTTATTTTCCAACCAGATGCTATATCGTGACATGCTAAAGCAGAAAACCCAGAAGACTGCTGCGACGAAAACATACCCTTCGGTAGCCAGCCCCAACCAGTTCTTGTCAGTGGTTCCGCCTTTTACAATACTCAAAAGGTCCAATAGTCCAATAATCAGAACAAGTGTCGTATCTTTAAACAGACCGATAAATGTATTCACGATTGATGGAATTGAAATCTTCAAAGCCTGCGGCAATATGATAAGCCCCATGGATTTCCAATAGCCAAGCCCTAATGAATTTGCAGCCTCCATTTGTCCTTTTGGAATAGCTTGCAAGCCTCCTCGAACAACCTCCGCCATATAGGCTGCGGAGAAAAGAGACATCCCGACCAACGCACGGACGAGTTTATCAAAGTTCTGACCTTCAGGCAGAAACAATGGCAGCATAACGGATGCCATAAACAGCACTGAAATAAGTGGAACAGCCCGGACCAGTTCAATGAACCCCACACAAAGCATGCGGATAACTGGCATTTCAGATCGACGACCTAATGCCAAAAGAACACCAAGTGGCAACGCAACAAAGATTGAGACTGATGCCAAGACAAGTGTAAGGAACAATCCGCCCCACTGAGATGTCTCTATAACTTCAAGACCAAAACCACCATAGAAAAGGAAGTAACAAAGAACCGGATAAATTACAAAAAGGAAAATTCCCGGCCATTTTTTACTTTTGACATAATCGGATAGAACCAGGAACAAACCAACAGCACCCAATATATATCCTAAATTAACTCTCCACCGTTCAGGTTCTGGATAGAAACCGTACATATTTTGGCCAAATCTGGCCTTAATAAATACCCAACACGCGCCTGAACCAGTGCAATCAGCTTTCGTTTCACCAATAAAATTCGCATTGATAAAAGCCCAGCTCACAATACCGCTAGCGGCCTGCCAAATCACATAGATCGAAACCACTGTGAGAACGGAGTTTAGCCAGCTTGAGAACAAATTCTCGCGCACCCAACCGATGACTCCAGTTTGCGAAACTGGAGGCGCTAGTTCTGGATGGCGTTCTGTTTTTACAATAGCCATGACTTACCTTTCCACCAATGCAATGCGTTTATTATACCAGTTCATAAACACTGAAATTAGCAAACTGATTGTCAGGTAGAACAGCATCGTAATACCGATAATCTCGATAGCTTGACCTGTTTGATTCAAAGACGTACCTGCAAAAATCGCCACAATTTCCGGATAACCGATAGCGGTTGCCAGAGACGAGTTTTTGGTAAGATTCAGATACTGACTTGTGAGAGGCGGTATTATCACCCGAAGTGCTTGCGGTAGAATTACCAAACGCATAGTAAAGCTTGGTTTAATTCCCAGTGAATGAGCCGCTTCTGTTTGCCCATGGCTCACAGAATTAATACCTGATCTAACGATCTCCGCAATAAACGCACCAGTATAAATGCTCAGCCCCAACAGAAGTGCCAAGAATTCAGGCTCCAACACCCAACCACCTTGAATATTGAATCTACCTAATTTTGGATAATCAAATTCAAATGGTATGCCAGCTATCAGTGCTCCCAATACAGGTAAGCCTATAATCAAGGCAATAGAAACCAATAGTGTTGGAAACTGTTGGCCCGTCTCGTCTTGACGTTTATGAGCCCACTTAGAAACTACGACTGTAGCAACTATTCCAAGAAGTAAACCTACCCAAATCATCCAAAAGCCAGCTTCTGGTATAACACTCGGGAAGTTGATGCCCCTATTGTTGATCAAGAAGTTTTCGCTAAGGTACAGACTTTCCTTAACCCGTGGTAGCACGCTCAAAACAGCAAAATACCAGAACAACAATTGCACAAGTAACGGAATATTTCGAACAATCTCAATATAAGTTGCGGCGATTTTGTTCACCACCCAGTTATGAGAAAGTCTTAATACACCGAAAACAAAACCAAGAATTGTAGCTAAGAAGATACCGGTAATTGCAACAATCAAAGTGTTCAATATACCGATAAATAGTACATCAGTGTGTGTAGATGTCTGTGCATTATAATCCATAAGCACGACAATGCCGATACCAAAACCGGCTGGTTGGGACAAGAAACCGAAACCTGAGGCAATGCCCCTTTTCTCAAGGTTTTCGATTGTGTTGTTTCCAACATAAAAAACGAAAGCAAGGAATATGGCTATAACGAGAACCTGAAAAAATACAGCGCGTATCTTCGGGTCCCGCCACATACTAACTCCAGCTTGGCCTGAGACATCAGCAGTCATAAGGCAGCTCCTTCCGGGAGTAGTCGCGAAATCAAAATACAAAAAAAGTGCATGCCTCGGCTGAGACACACACTCTTTTTGAAAAGCTAATTACGTTTAGCGTGCAGGTGCGGCATAAAGAATACCACCAGTGCTCCACAAAGCGTTCAGACCACGTGTGATCTTAAGCGGAGTAGCAGCACCAAGGTGTTTTTCGAAAACTTCACCATAGTTGCCTACTGATTTCACAATGTTGTATGCCCATTTTGCATCAAGGTTCAACTGTGCACCAAGGTCACCAGAAGCGCCAAGAAGGCGGCCAACTGCTGGGTTTTTGCTGCTCATCATTGAATCAACATTTCCAGATGTAATGCCCATTTCTTCAGCATTGATCATCGCGTTCAATGTCCAACGAGCGATATCGCCCCATGCGTTGTCGCCGTGGCGAACAAGTGGGCCAAGAGGCTCTTTGGAGATAACTTCTGGAAGAACAACGTGGTTTTCAGGATCTGAGATCACTGAACGCTGTGCATAAAGACCAGATTGGTCAGTTGTGTAAACGTCGCAAGTATCTTTGATATATGCTTCACGTACTTCGTCAGCTGTATCGAACAAAACTGAATCGTATTTCATGTCGTTTGCTGCAAAGTAGTCAGCAAGGTTCAATTCAGTTGTTGTACCAGACTGAAGACATACACGTGCACCACTTAGTTCTTTAGCAGAGCTAACGCCAAGTGATTTTTTAACCATGAAGCCTTGGCCATCATAGTAGTTCACGCCGATGAATTCAAAGCCGAGGTTCACGTCACGGCTCATAGTCCATGTTGTGTTACGGGCCAGAACGTCAATTTCTGTCTGGATTACCGAATACTGCGGCTGACATAGCGCGGCAGAAGTCAACATCGAAGCCTTCCCATACGCCTTGGTCGTTTGGTGATGCAAAGCCAGCAAGACCAGTTGTTACGCCGCACTGAATGAAGCCCTTGGCTTTAACGTCGTCCAATGTCGCAGCTGAAGCTGCGCCGGCCATAAATGTAGCTGCTGTAGCGACAGCTAATAAGCTCGCTTTTTTCATAAAATTACCTTCCTGTCAGTTTTTTATCTAATCGATTCACCGTACCATTAGGCTTAGGTGAAATGGCATAAAGCCAACGAACACTACCTTTTTCCCAAATTGGTAGCATCGCGTACCCCTGACGATAGGTTTTTTGCCCTACCCGTCAACGGAAAATTTCAGATTCAGCCCGATTGACCCAATTTTCCTTTAAATTAACCATTAATTTCTTCCTTCCCTCGTTTCGTGCATTCCTATATTGAATCAAAAAGTGAAATTTCAGCGTAGGAGTCGCGAGCAAAAATGAAAGACGAAACTAAACTTGTGGTGGCCGGCCGATCACCAGAAACGAATTTTGGTATTGTGAACGCCCCTGTATATCATGCATCAACGATCCTACATTCTTCTCTAAAAGAATTGCAGCAAGCCCATAAAGATTACACCGCGGGTAAACAGGTCGTAACATATGGCCGTAAGGGAACACCAACCACATGGTCTCTTGAAAACGCTGTCGCCGAAATTGAAGGCGGATACCGCACACAAGTATTCCCATCAGGGTTGGCAGCTTGCGCCAATGCCATACAAGCGTTCGTAAAGTCCGGGGATCATATTCTGGTCACAGACAGCGTTTACGCACCGACACGTTCTTTCTGTAACAATGTCCTTAAACGCTTCGGTGTTGAAACGACTTATTATGACCCACTGATCGGCAGTGGTATTTCTGAACTGATCAGACCGAACACGACTGTTGTTTTCACCGAATCTCCAGGCTCCCAAACCTTCGAGTTGCAAGACATTCCAGCGATCGCAGATGTTTCTCACAAACATGGTTGCGTGGTCATGATGGACAACACATGGGCGTCCCCATTGTTTTACAAACCGTTTGAACACGGAGTTGACGTTTCTATTCAGGCCGGCACAAAGTATATTGTTGGCCACTCTGACGTTATGATTGGAACAGTAACAACAACTAAAGAGCATTGGCAAACCTTGCAGGCTGGTGCTCATGAAATGGGACAAACAGCTGGTCCGGATGATGTCTATCTTGCGCAGAGGGGCCTTCGGACACTTTCAGTACGCTTAAAGCAACACATGGAAAACGGTATTAAGGTCGCCGAGTGGCTAAAAGGCCAATCTCAAGTTCATTCTGTTCTGCATCCCGCGTTATCAGATCATCCGGGCCACGATTTATGGAAACGTGACTTCCTTGGTGCCTCTGGATTGTTTTCATTCCGCCTAAATGCAGTATCAATGGATGCCGTAGCGGCGTTTATGGACCACCTTGAACTATTCGGAATGGGCTATTCCTGGGGCGGCTATGAAAGTCTGGTAATTTATGCAGATCCAAGCAGCTACAGAACAGCAACAACTTGGGATAATACTAACCCGCTTATTCGCTTGCATATTGGCCTTGAAGATACGGATGACCTCATTGCTGATTTGAAAGATGGGTTTGCCCGGCTTGATGCTGCAAAGTAAAATACAGAATAGAATTGAGACCAATATGACCGATTTTTCATCTCTTCTTAAATTCAATGGCGATGGCCTTATACCGGCCATTGCTCAGCAGCATGACACTGGCGAAGTCCTCATGATGGCATGGATGAACAAAGATGCCATTGATGAGACTCTACAATCGGGACAGGTTTGTTATTGGTCTCGCTCTCGCCAATCTTTGTGGCGAAAGGGTGAAAGCTCGGGGCAAGCACAAAAGCTTGTGAAATTTCGTCTTGATTGCGATGGCGATACGATATTGCTTCTCGTAGATCAGACGGGGGTCGCCTGTCACACTGGCCGCCGCAATTGCTTTTTCTACGAAGTAGAGGCAAACAATATAGAGATCATTTCCGATGTTGTCACATCACCAGAGGATATGTACGGAAAGAAATAAGCAAGCAGCATGACGTTGAGCGCAGAAGAATGGGAAATTATCACCCTCTCAGTTAAGATCGCTACCTGGTGTGTTCTGGTATCGTTAATCCCTGCTCTCTTCATGGCATGGCTCCTCGCGCGGCGTGATTTTTTCGGAAAATCTCTCCTGAATGCCATCATACATCTTCCTATGGTTGTTCCCCCTGTCGTCGTTGGGTATTTTCTGCTTGTCGTTTTGGGACGCCGCGGTGTTATCGGAAGCTGGCTTTATGAGCAATTTGACATCACGCTGATTTTCACATGGAAAGGCGCGGTTATTTCAGCCGCAGTAATGTCATTTCCTTTAATGGTAAGGGCCATCCGTTCCGGTATTGAAGGACTTGACATCCGACTTGAAGAGGCCGCTCAAACACTAGGGCGTTCTCCTTTGTATGTTTTTGCAACAATTACGCTGCCGCTGCTACTCCCAGCTTTAATCTCAGGCGTAACGCTCGGTTTTGCCCGCGCTTTGGGTGAGTTTGGCGCGACAATAACCTTTGTCTCTAACATTCCCGGTGAAACTCGCACCCTCCCCATTGCAATATATAGCCTGCTACAAATCCCGGGCGGTCAGGGCATGGCCGAAAGACTTGTCATTATATCCGTTCTCTTATCCCTGTTAGCCATCGGACTATCTGAATGGTTGGCAAGGCGCAGTTCTAACTTACAAAAAGGGTCTGTCTGATGCTTCAGGCCCGCCTCAAAAAGAAACTACAGAACTTCACACTGGAAGCTTCATTTACGCTTCCCTCTGGAATAACTGCACTTTTTGGGCCTTCCGGCTCGGGAAAAACAATGCTTGTCAAACTTCTTGGGGGGCTAGAGCAACCAGACGAAGGCGAGATTACTCTCACGAGCAAGAGCCTTTACAAAAAGACTGTTGATCGTAAGGCTGAGGTCAACCTTCCCTCCCATAAGCGTAGCATTGGATTTGTCTTTCAAGACCACCGACTGTTCCCGCACATGTCAGTGCTTGGGAATCTCAAATATGGCATCCAGAAAGATAGCTCGGGAACAAACACAGTATTAATTGAGGATGTTATCGAGCTGTTGGATTTGACTACCCTGCTCCACCGCAAACCTAAAGATTTATCGGGCGGCGAAAGTCAGCGTGTCGCCATAGGTCGCGCACTGCTATCAGCCCCAGACATCCTGATTATGGATGAACCCTTATCCAGTTTGGACCGCGTACGAAAAGAGGACATCTTACGCTTAATCGAACGGGTTCGAGACCAATTTGATCAAACAATTCTCTACATTACTCATTCCATGGATGAGGTTTTGCATCTTGCAGACAATCTGATCTTGATAGACCAAGGCTCCATCAAAGCCCATGGCCCTCTCATGGAAACCCTATCCCGACAAGATTTGTTCCCACTCGCAGGTGAAATGGACGCCGGAACAGTGTTCGCAGGGAAAGTTACCTCTCACGATTTCGATTACAATATCACGACGATAGAGAGTGACGCTGGCCCAGTTTTTGTAACAGGCGTCAGACAAACCAAAATAGGAGATAATGTCCGCATCCGTTTACGGGCAAGAGACATTGCTCTCTCCACGACAAAACATTCCGATATATCGATGCTTAACCAGTTTAATGGCGTTATCACCGAATTTCGGGATCATACCCCTGGCGTCGTACTTGTAACCATCGACACGGGTCTAACCCTATTTGCCGCAATAACACTTAAATCCAAACAAGCGCTTGAGCTTGAGGTCGGATCCGATGTTTGGGCTCTTGTAAAATCTGTGACTGTAGATTCTGTAGAACGCTGAGCTATTCAAGAAAACAATTGCCATAACACTTATTTTGGTTCACCTCTACCCGATGAAAAATGAACGCAAGACAATCACAATTATTGGGGGCGGCCCCGCTGGGCTGATAGCTGCGCAACACCTAAGCACATTGCCTGACATTGATGTTCATCTATACGATCAAAAGCCTTCAGTTGGGCGCAAGTTCTTAATCGCAGGACGCGGCGGCCTCAATCTCACACACTCCGAGGATACAGTCTCTTTCCTCAAACGATACGGCCCTGCGGAAAATTTCCTAAAGCCTTTTGTCGAGGTTTTTTCTCCAGCGGACATACAGAGCTGGGCCAGGGATCTTGGTATCGAGACTTTTGTCGGAAGTAGCGGCCGTATTTTCCCGACGGAAATGAAAGCGACAGCGCTTATGCGAGCATGGACACGCCGCCTTACCGATCAGGGAGTGCAAGTTCATTTGCAACATACTTTCATCGGTTTCAATGACACTAATTCTCCAGTCTTTTTGAACAAAGACGGCAACGAAATTGTTGTTAAAGCCGACGCTCTTTTATTTGCGACAGGTGGTGCCAGCTATCCACATCTGGGGGCGACCGGAGCGTGGGCACAAGAACTCGAGAAGCAAGATATAAATGTCGTACCATTCAAAGCCATGAACTGTGGCTTCAATGTAGAATGGTCTGAACATCTATCAGTTAAGTTCGCGGGACAACCCCTTAAAAATATTGAACTTTGCATAAATGGAGAAAAATGCCACGGAGATTTAATCGTAACCGAATACGGTTTGGAAGGTGGGACAATTTATGGTGTCAGCCGTACTCTCAACGAAACACTGGATCAGAATGAAACGGCCACTTTACTTCTGGATTTACGACCAGAATTTAACGCTGAACAGTTAGCAATAAAATTGGAGGCCCCCAGAAAAAAACAAAGCCTGTCCACATTCCTCCGCAAGCAATTGAAACTCTCGCCGCTTGAAATCGCATTGATATGGGAGCATTGCAATAAAGAGACTGTTCAAGATCCCCAGAGACTTGCTGAAGCTATTAAAAAATTGCCAATAACAATCGTTTCAGCTCGCCCTATTAATCGGGCCATAAGCTCAATGGGTGGCATTAACACATCGGAACTTAATACTCAGCTTATGATCAAAAATCACCCCGGGTGGTTTGCTGCTGGGGAGATGATTGACTGGGACGCACCGACAGGTGGTTACTTACTGCAAGCCTGTTTCAGCACAGGCGTTGCAGCTGCAAATGGCATTAAACACTGGTTGAAATCCGACAAGCAAATTTAACGGGCAACATTACCGGATGAGGCAGCCAAGTTGCTGATCATCTCTTCAATCCCAGCCCGATCCTTCAAATACAGGTTCTTGCCTTTTTTCAGGACCAAATTTTCGTGGCTCAACTGTCCAAGAACACGTGCAACGGTTTCCCTTGTTGTCGAGACCCGGCTTGCGATGGTGCTTTGTGTCGGCATGGGATAAATGAGCCAAGAATTTGGCGTCACTGGATCCGGCTCCGCCATACGAAGCAACTCCTGACATACCCGCTGAACCGCACCAAGTGTTGAGAGATCCAATATTCGGTCGTCATTTACCCGAATAATTCTCGCCAGACGGCGCAATACTTGGATGGAGACATCTGGATGGTCTTTCAAAAGCTCTGTAAAACTTTCAGGAGACATAGACGCTAATAAACATTTTTTGTTAGCAATAACATTGGCAGAGCGTGGGCGCTCGTCGATAGCCGATAATTCACCAAAATATTGGCCGGCCTCAACGGAAGCATAAGCGACTTCTCGGCCGGAGACGCCATAGTTGACAATATTTACACTTCCATCTGCAACAAAGAAAACATCGCGACTAGTGCTAGACTTTTCCAGAATTTGTTCGCCAGCAGAATAAGTCTTCCATGAACATTTCACGGAAATCGCGTGCCGTTCTTCTACGCTCAAGGCTGCGAATAGTTCAATATTATCAATTTTATGCATAGTCTTGCTAATTCTATAGTTTATCTAGAAGAGGAAATAACGATATTTTTCTCTGTATTCAAGGATAGAAGGCCGCACGAAAAATAACAATAGCCAATTGGTCGCGCTATTTACCAAAAGTATTAATTCTCTGATCGTCAATTACTCAAAGACAGTTTAATATCTGCCGCAAATAAGTATTTATAAGATAAGGTTCTTGGTTATGGCTATTTGGCTTAAAAATCCGTTGGCAATTCTTGCAGAACATTCTGACGGCGGGATCGTTGTCGATGGGAATGATATTGTTGAGTTGGTACCTGCTGGCAAGACACCGACATACGCAAATGGGGAAAGCGTACAAGTGTTTGACGCAAGTCGGCATGTACTACTTCCGGGCCTTATAAATACCCACCACCACTTCTATCAAACTCTGACACGCGCATGTCCTCCTGCGCTTAACAAACCTCTGTTCCCGTGGCTGCAAGCGCTCTACCCGATTTGGGCAAGGCTATCTCCGGAGATGATGGCGAGTGCTTCCAAACTAGCGCTTGTGGAATTGCTTCTATCCGGCTGTACAACAGCTGCTGATCATCATTACCTGTTTCCTGATGGATTAGGGGACGCCATTGACATTCAAGTTGAACAAGCACGTCAACTCGGGATTAGGGTCACTCTCACACGCGGATCCATGAGCCTTGGTGAAGATCAAGGCGGCCTTCCTCCGCAAAGCACCGTCCAAGACGAGCAAGTAATTTTGGATGACAGCGCCCGATTGATAAAGGCCTATCACGAAGGTGGTCCTGATGCGATGATCCAGATTGCTCTCGCCCCTTGTTCCCCGTTTTCAGTCAGCACCGAACTAATGAAAGCGTCAGCAGTGCTCGCCCGTGAACACGGTGTTCGCTTGCATACCCATCTTGCAGAAACCCACGACGAAACCGCATTTTGCGAAAAAATGTTCGGCCTTCGTCCTCTCGACTACCTGGAACATGTGGGTTGGCTCAATAATGACGTGTGGCTTGCCCACGGGATTCATTTTGACGATGATGAAATTAAACGTCTTGGTGCAGCGGGCACAGGCATAAGTCATTGCCCCTCTTCAAACATGGTCTTGTCTTCAGGCATTTGCAGAACACTGGAGCTGGAGGCTGCTGGTGCTCCTGTGGGCCTTGGGGTGGATGGATCGGCCTCCAATGATGGATCTAATATGATACAGGAAGTCCGTCAAGCGATGCTCATTGGGCGTTTACGCTATGAAGCTAATGAAATGACCCATTACAGCGCGTTTAGAATTGCGACGGAAGGCTCTGCGCGCTGTCTCGGTCGCAATGACATCGGTAAACTTGAAGTCGGCAAGAAAGCAGATCTTGCACTTTTCACGCTGGATGAACCACGTTTTTCAGGTGCGGGCGATCCATTGGCGGCCCTTCTTCTGTGCGCCGCTCATAAAGCAGATCACGTTATGGTTGCCGGTAAATGGCGCGTTAAAAATGGCATAATTGAAGGACTGGATATGGCTAAACTGATGCAAGAACATTCAGCACTTGCTCGTGAACTGGTCTTTCAACAATAGATTATTTCCACTAGGGGCTTGTTTTTGCTGGATAGTTCTAATTTTTTCTTACAATATGATACAAAGATTGACAGACTTTGTATCGTTTTGGAGAATTGGAACTATCTAATATGGGCAGTAAGACCTCCTCGCTTGCACGATTGATTAAAGACCTGCCTGAAAAGCTTGACCTAAAAGCCCGCTCCCTGCTGGTCACCGTTTGGGGAGATTCAATCGCACCACATGGCGGCACTGTCTGGCTTGGAAGTCTGATCGACTTGGTGGCACCTTTTGGCTTGAACGAAAGAGCCGTACGCACGTCGGTTTTCAGATTAAAAAACGAAAACACCCTCTCCAGTCATCAACAAGGGCGAAAAAGCTTCTACACTTTGACCACAACGGGTGAACATCGTTTCGAAGAAGCAACTAAGCGAATATATAATCAGCTCGACAACGGCTGGAATGGAGAATGGACACTGCTGTTTTCCGAGCGCCGAAAATTGCCCGATGACACTAAAAGACAACTTTCCATGGAGCTGGGTTGGCTAGGGTTTGGAGATATGGGCTCTGGCATTTACGCTCACCCAAATTGCCGGCACGGTATCGTCGAGCGATTGGTAAATGATCTAGATCTGTCATCGCATGTCGTGTTCATGAAGGCTAACAGTCTTTCATTGTCCGAAGAAACCCAATCCCACATATTGGTTCAGAAGGGCTGGAATTTGTCAGAAATTGAAGGTGGGTACACAGAATTCATCGGACATTTTTCTCCTATTTTCAAACAGTTAAAGAACGCAACTAACTTAAACAGTGAGCTTTCTTTTTTACTTCGTACGCTGCTCGTACATGATTATCGCAGGGCGCTATTGAAAGATCCAATGCTGCCCGAAGGCCTGCTCCCCGCCAGTTGGAACGGAAATGCTGCCAAAGAGTTATTCCACGACATTTATCAATTGATCTGGCAAGATGCTGAAGAGCACTTGCTACACGTATTAGAAACAATGGGCGGAAAACTGCCCGAAGCGTCAATCGAATTCGGTGCCCGTTTTGGGGGACTAAAATAACAAGGACGATTGCTATGGGAGTTGGCTTAAAAGTTGCGATTATTGGCTCAGGTCCAGCAGGGATGTATACTGCTGGGGCGCTCAATAGCAAATGCCCCGGATGTCAGATTGATATATTGGACAAGCTGGCGACCCCATATGGCCTTATTCGAACAGGTGTCGCGCCCGATCATCAGACGACAAAAAACGTATCCCGTGCTTTCGACAAAATTATGGAAAATGAAAATGTCCGCTTTGTTGGAAATATTGGTTTTGGAAGCGACATTTCACTTACCACATTGAAAAGCCTTTATGACGTCGTCGTCATGGCTATTGGAACACCAAAAGACCGTGAACTTGGCGTTGATGGTGAGGACAAGTCCGGTGTTTTCGGCGCACAAACATTTGTCTACTGGTATAATGGACATCCGGAATTCCGTGATGCGGTTCCTCATTTAGATATCAAGCACGCTATAGTTATCGGAAACGGTAATGTTGCATTGGATGTCGCTCGCGTTATCCTTAGCACCGAGGAAGAAATGATAAAATCTGATCTGGTCGACCATGCCGGGAAAATGATTTTTAAAAGCCCAATTGAAACAGTTCGAATTATTGGACGACGCGGCCCTGAACATGCTCAATTCTCGACCAAAGAGCTAAGTGAATTTGGAAATCTGTCAACAGCTGTTACTTATTCAGATCCAACACTAATTCCAGATGATTTCCAGTCGGAGAACGCTAAAGAAACCAAAGTCGTCAATAATAATTTGAAATTATTACGTGGGTATAGCGCCAATAAGACCGATAGCACAAAGCGACTTTTAACGTTGGATTTCCTACTCTCCCCCGTTGCCGTCTTAGGCGATGAAACCATGTCCGGCGTAAGGTTCGAACTCAACCGCATAGAACACGGAAAAGCTATTGGAACCGGTGAGTATACTGATTTACCATGTGACCTACTCGTCACATGTATTGGGTACGAGCTAAAGAATGTAGACGGACTTCCCGTCGAAAAGGGCATTGTGAAAAATATCGATGGCCGTGTAGAGGAAGGCCTGTATGTCGTTGGTTGGGCTAAAAGAGGTCCATCGGGTACCATAGGAACCAACCGCCTAGATAGTCAGGCCGTCGTTGATCGCATCGTCGAAGATTATTGCAATGGCCCGGACACAACAAAGGAAGGGGCCGATGGCCTTGATGACTATTGTACCGCGAACGGCATTGCCTCTGTATCATTTAATGACTGGAAAAAAATCAACGAAGCGGAACTCCAACGTGCAGGAAGTGAAAGCCCACGTCGCAAATTCGTCCGGAAAAGGGATATGCTCACGCTTGTCCATGAGGAAACTCAGTAATGATTATAGCACATCTCAGTGATCCACATGTCGATGTAGATGGAACCGAGTTTCATAATCTATATCAAACAACTGATAAGTTTAAGGTCGCGATCGAGAAAGTTTGTCTCTTGTCTCCAAAACCCGAAGCTATCGTCATCACAGGTGATTTAGTCAACAACGGTAATGCTGAAGCCTATGATATCTTTAATGATATTTTGAAACTGACTGAAATTCCGGTTTATCTGGGAATTGGAAATCATGATTGCCGCGAAACATTTAGGACCGCTTTTTCTGATCACGCCTACCTGCCAGAAGCAGGATTTATTCAATACGCTTGGGACATGAACGGGCATCAGATGATTATGCTCGACACCAATATACCAAACGAGCCAGGTGGTATCCTTTGCAGTGAACGACTGGCATGGCTGGATAAAACTCTCTTAAGCACGAACGACACACCAACAACCATATTCATGCATCACCCGCCCTTTAAAACCGGAATTAAGGCCATGGATGATATGGGGTTAGAAGACGCAGACGCCTTTGGCGCCATTATCAAAAAACATAAACAAATCCAGCGCATATATTGCGGTCACCTTCACAGATCCATTCAATCTGACTTCTACGGTGTTCAAACGCAAATCTGCCCGTCAACGACCCACAAGGTTTTACTTCATCTTGAGGACACAGACCGTTTGGCCACAACAGCTGAACCTTCAGAAATTTTGCTACATATGTGGGATAAAGATGGAAATATTGTAACTCACAGCTGCTTTACCGAGCCCTATCCCATTTTGTGGGAAAGCGATTAATTAGCGGCGAAGTGTATCAAGCCCCATTTGCCAAAAACCTGCCTCTAACTTGGTTGCTTCCCGGAAAGTCTTTGAAAGGCTGTCAAAACGGGCTTCTGTAAATCGGGTTTTAGCCAGTCTATCAATTTGTTCAATAGCAGCATCAGATACGGGCTGATACTCATCACCGCCATACATCTCAATCCACGGCAAATATGGATTTTTGTCGCGGTTGGTATTGGCACTTACCAAAAGGCGCGCCCCTATTTCTCCATACCCAACAACACATGGGGCTAACGCCACGTAAAGATCGAGAATATCCCCGGACATCCCTTTTTCAAGAACGTAGCGGGTGTAGGCCATATTCTCAGGCGCTTCTTCAACCGCCTGCATTTCGGCCTCAGTAATACCCCACCCTGCACAATATTCCACATGAAGGCGCATCTCAGTATCCACCAGCGCCGTAACAGTTTCCGAAGCAGCTTTCATGTCAGCCAGATTATCCGCCTTATAGGCAGCAAGTGCGTAAGCGCGGGCAAAATGCATCAAAAACAGATAATCTTGCTTCAGATAGAACTGAAACGCTTTTTCCGGTAACTGACCGGTTTGAAGTCCACTGACAAAATCATGCTCTGTATAGACAGACCATACATCTTCGTTTGCGGCTTTCAGGCGATCGAATAATTTCATTTTAGAATAACTGATTGTTGAAGCCGCTAGGCAGAGCGACGACGAGATTATCAAGTTCTTCCGTCATAACAATCTGACAGCCAAGACGTGATGTTGGCGTTAAGCCGTAAGCAAGGTCGAGCATATCTTCCTCATCATCTGAAGCATCTTGCAGCAAGTCAAAATCTTCTTCCTCTACAATCAGATGACACGTTGAGCAAGCGAGGCTCCCCTCACAGGCACCTTCAAGCTCAATGCCGTTCTGATGTGCTATTTCCAAGAGCGTTTTACCAAGTGGCGCGTCAACTTCAATTCGATCACCATTTGGCTTAACGAAAGTCACTTTAGACATAAGAAACCTAACCCTTTTTAACTCAAACTATGATGGAACTATATCACGCCGCAAACTTGGGCGATTTTTTCTGATATAGTTTTTTCCAAGTTTCTACAAATTTATCAATATCCGATTGTGTTGTCTCTCTTCCAAGGCTAACACGAATTGCCTCTGAAGCTTCAGTCTCGTTTGCACCCATGGACGTCAGAACGTGGCTGGCTTTCACTTTACCGCTGGAACAAGCCGATCCTGCGCTTATTGCTATACCAGCCAAATCAAAATTCATAACCTGCAATTCTGAACGAACGCCAGGCATTGAGAGGCAGCTTGTGTTTGGTAGTCGATTTGTCTCCTTGCCATAGATCGTAATTTCCGGGCAATAACTTGCAAGTTCGGCTTCCATGGCATCACGCAATCGTTTTGCGGTATCATACTTTGCCATATCAGCCTCTACCATTTCTGCGGCAAGTCCAAATCCTGCGATACCCGCAACATTCTCAGTACCGCCTCTTCGGCCTAGTTCTTGTCCGCCACCTTTTTGACGAGCCTCAATGGCGAGACCTTCCCGAACAATAAGGGCACCTTGACCTTGCGGGCCTCCAATTTTATGGCCAGAAATTGACATCATATCGACGCCAAGCTCCTTAAAATTGACAGCTATTTTGCCAACGGCCTGAATTGCATCTGTATGTATAATTCCACCAAATTCATGAACCAATTCAGCGATTTGTTTGATGGATTGGCACACACCCGTTTCATTGTTAGCAAGCATAACAGATACGAGCGGTGCCGAGGGAACTTGTTTCAAAGCAGTTTCAAGATCTTCGAGTTGCAAACTGCCATCAGCGTTAAAGGCTACGCTATATGTTATATGTGGCATAGCAGGAGCCAAAATTGAATCGTGCTCAGCATCACTTACAATAAGCGGTCGCCCAGAGAAGGAGTTAAGGGCCATATTGTTTGCTTCTGTGCCGCCGGAAGTAAATATTATTTCCTGTGCCTTGCAATCTATCAGCTTAGCTATCTGGCTACGCGCATCTTCAACACGATTACGAGCCCGTCTCCCGCGCCCATGGACGGAAGAAGGGTTTCCCCCCTCTGCCATGACGAAGGCGACAAGATCAATGACTTCAGCACGAATTGTGCAAGTTGCGTTATAGTCGAGGTAAATACCGTTGTTCATACAGGCAAAATATGTCCTGAAGACCGCTCCGGCAAGTGTTTAGTTTTTAGAACTTGTCGCGGCTACCACGTGGTTCGTCTTCTGCCCCATCCAAATTCACGTCTTCGGAACCAAGTATAGGCCGGTGCGCTGACTTATTATTAAGTTCACCTTCAAGCTCTTCTACTCGCATAGAAAGAGACTGAACTTTATCCAGCAACCCGTCTAATACTTTGAACACCGGATCTGGTAATTCATCGGCACCAATACCGTAGGCTGCGAATCTTTCTTCGGTCGGACGTGTGGAACGGGTCACAGCACGTGCGGGACTTCCAACAACAGTTACACGTTCGGGAACATTTTTCACAACGACTGAGTTCGCACCCACTCGGGCGCAACGGCCAACAATGATGGGTCCAAGTACCTGAGCACCAGAACCAACAATCACATTGTCAAGTAAGGTCGGGTGGCGTTTAACGTTCCGCTGTGCATTTGAGTCAACAGATGGCGCTACTCCGCCCAGCGTCACATCATGATATAATGTGACGTTATCCCCGATTTCTGCGGTCTCACCGATGACAACCCCCATACCATGGTCGATAAACAATTTTGATCCAATTTGAGCACCAGGATGGATTTCAATTCCTGTCATAAAGCGACTGAACTGAGAAATCATCCGCGCAATGAACCGCCAATTATGCTTAAAAAGAGTGTGCGCAATGCGATGAAAAACAATTGCGTGAAAGCTCGGATAAAGGAGAGCCACCTCAATTTTAGAGCGTGCAGCAGGGTCTCGTTCAATAACTGCAGCAAGATCTTCGCTAATATGCTTGAACATTTGCCCATTCCTTCTGTATTGTGCGGCCTTTATAATAGCTGAATGCACAAGAGGTTACAACGCGCCCGTCTTTTCGTGATATATTTATTGCCTGTGCTCTGTCAAGTTAGGGTGATTAATACTAAGATGAATTGTTGCTTTTGTTGACGATGATCACAGATTATTGACGCAAGCCCCCTGTAAGTGTGCAGAACGTGTTTTTTGAAGATTAGGAACTTGGACCTATATGCCTGACGTAATTTTTAATGGACCAGAAGGTCGCCTTGAAGGTCGTTACCACCATTCTGATGTGCCAAACGCTCCGTTGGCGTTAATTCTACACCCTCATCCACAATTTGGGGGAACCATGAATAACAAGGTGGTCTACCACCTTTTTACAGATTTTAAAGAACGCGGCTTCTCGGTGCTGCGTTTTAATTTTCGGGGAGTCGGGCGAAGCCAGGGCGATTACGATCAAGGTATTGGTGAACTTTCTGATGCAGCCTCTGCATTGGACTGGATGCAAACGCATAACCCTAATGCCCCGTCAGTTTGGGTTGCCGGATTCTCTTTTGGGGCATGGATTGCAATGCAATTGCTAATGCGTAGACCTGAAATTGAAGGTTTCATCGCTGTTGCGCCGCCTGCGAACATGTATGATTTTGCGTTTTTGGCACCTTGCCCTTCTTCAGGTATTATCGTTAACGGTCTGAAAGATATTCAGGTTCCGCCAAAAGATGTCCTTAAGCTTGTAGAAAAACTACAGGCCCAAAAAGGGATTACAATTCATCACTCCGAAGTAGACGATGCAGATCATTTCTTTCAGGAGAAAATTCCAAGCCTGATGGAAACCGTTGATGAATACCTGAACATGCGCCTACTAGGTACAGACGAAGACTAAAAAAAAACTTTTCTAAACTTGAAGGTGCATTTGCAACCATTGCGCCTTCAAGTTTAGAGTATGAGTTCATTGCGCTGCCCAAGGAGAAGAATGGCGATTTTCAAAGCTATATCCGGTTTGTTCGCCAATGAACCCAAAAAATCGGATTCAGACAAATCCAACGCTGATTTGTTGTCTGAAAATAAATCACTTCAACTGCAGTTATCTGAAGTGAAAGATGCTCTTGTGCATTGTCAGGTTGAGCAGGAATACGTAAATGCGCTATTTGATGCTGCATTTTACTCCAGCTCCCAACTTAGTTCTATATCTGAATTAGAAACAGGCAAATTCCTAGATGTAAATGATGTCTGGACCCAAACACGTGGTATTTCACGTGACGAAGCTATTGGAAGAACTGCCGATGATTTAAATATCTGGGGTAAAGACAATTCCATCCGTGATCAAATAATCGATGATATTACGACCCACGGCCGCCTTCGCAATTATGAAACAAAATCCGAAATGCGTTCCGGTGAAATACGAGATTTCATTCTAAATGCTGAGATTTTGCAAGCAGGCGGAAAGTCGCTGCTTTTCTTCTCAGGCTATGACATTACAGATCGCAAAAAAATTGACCGTAATTTACGACGCAGCCAGAAACTGGATGCGGTAGGGCAACTGACAGGCGGGATTGCCCATGACTTTAACAATTTGCTCGGTATTATTCTTGGAAACCTTGAGCTACTGGCAGAGAGAGTTCCCGAAGATGAAAGAATTCAAAGTTTATTGAATTCCGCCATTCATGGTGCTGAACGAGGAGCCAATATCACACGAAAGCTCTTAGGTTTTTCAAGTGAACATGCGTCAGGCAGCGAAACCACAAATGTAAACAAACTCATCGAAAGCATTAAGGAACTGATCGCAAAATCAATAACAGCAACGACAACAGTGGAAACCCATCTTGCTGGCGACGCTTGGCTTGTCAACGTTGACCAAAGCGATTTGGAAGACGCTGTTATCAATTTATCTATGAACGCCCATGACGCAATGCCAGAGGGCGGGGTTTTATCCATAGAAACTCACAACACAGTACTGGATGAAGATTTTGCCAAACTCAATTCTGATATCTCACCTGGTGAATATCTTGCGGTTAAGGTTACGGACAATGGGATAGGTCTGCCCGATGAAATTCGTGATCGTATTTTCGAACCTTTTTTCACGACAAAAGATCGTGGCAAGGGTACTGGCCTCGGACTTAGCATGGTCTTCGGTTTTATTAAAAGAGCGAACGGTCATATTGAAATAGAGTCCACCGATGGCTCTGGCACTTCTGTTACTCTATTCTTACCAAAATGCACGACCCAGTTAGTCGAACCTCTTACGAAAGAAGTAATCCGGCCCCCGTTGCCCAAAGGAAGTGAAATAATACTAATCGTCGATGACGAACCTCATTTGGTAGAGATTGCAAAAACAAAACTTGAAAATTTGGGGTACAAAACTTTTTGCGCGACAAACGGCGAGGACGCAATAAAGCTGCTCCATGAACATTCTGAAATAAATATGCTTTTCAGTGATATTGTCATGCCGGGCGCTATAAATGGTTATCAACTTGCAGCCGTCGCACGAAGTGATCGTCCAGACCTAAAAATTCTTCTAACCAGCGGTTACTCGAGAGCTGAAGAACTTCTAACGCCAGAGATAGATGAAATAATTGGCGAAATCAGCAAGCTTTCACTCGCAAAGCCCTATACATACCAAAAACTCGCTTCCGCTATTAGATATACCTTGGATGCTGATTAGCTTTGGTCTGCGCTGAACAAGACTCCCCCTTGCGTCGGCGTGGGCACGCCTGTCGTTGTCGGCAGGCTCAAAGGCAATTCATACAAGCTTCTGATGGCAAGGAACGCGAAAGCCTCTGCCTCTAGCTCATCGCCGCGCCAGCCAACATTCTCAACAGGTTCGATAGGGACGCCCACCTCTATCGCAATCTGTTCCATAAATAGGTTGTTCCTACGTCCCCCACCTGTAACAAGCCATCGCCTTGGCTTTTCTGCTAAATGATCAAGTGACTTTACGATGGATTTGACAGTAAACGCTGTAAGTGTTGCCGCTCCATCTTCCAGCGACAAATGAGAAATCTCTATTTTGGAAAAATCATCACGATCAAGACTTTTAGGAGGTTTTTGATCAAAATACGGGTGCGCTAATAAAGCTTTCAAAGTGTTTTTATCGACCTGTCCCCTTCTCGCAATTTTCCCACTTTCGTCAAACGGAACGCCTGCTTTTGCTTGAACCCAGTCATCCAGCAACGCACTAGCGGGTCCCGTATCAAACGCAAGTATATCGGATCCATTCACATAGGTAACATTTCCAACTCCGCCCAAATTTAATATTGCAATGGGCCCTTCAAAGTTCTTCGCAAGCGCTTGATGATAAAGTGGGGCAAAAGGTGCCCCTTGCCCTCCTGCCGCGACATCTGCAGACCTGAAATCACAAATAACATCGATGTTGCATGTGCTCGCCAGCCGCTGTCCATTCCCGATCTGAACTGTTATCCCGTTTGGGGCATCATGGAACAATGTTTGGCCATGAAACCCGATAACTGCGATCTCATTTGCCTCTAGTTTTGAACTGCTAAGTAGTTGAGAGACGGCAGCAGCATTCAAGTCTGTAAACTCATCCACAATCATTTGCGGGGCTGATCGTTTACCAAGATGTTCTTGAAAGCGACTTCTGAATGAGGGATCATAAGCGATAGAAATTGCTGGCCCGTGCATTTGCACTTGAACACCATCTGTTTTTATCAAGGCGGCGTCGATACCATCCATAGAAGTACCGCTCATCAGTCCAATCGCCCAAACCATGTCCATCTAATTATTCGCGCCTCAATTTATCAATCGGGAAACCAGTTCTTTTAATGTGCGCCAAGAATGTGCTACAGGACTGTTTCTGTCTATTTCTTATAACATAACAAATATAGATCAAATGACCGAATTACGCTCTGATTTTATGAAAACTTTCGTCGAACGCGGGTACATGCATCAATGTACCCATCTGGACGAACTGGATACGGCCTTTGCTGAAAAGCAAGTTACGGCGTATATCGGCTTTGACTGTACGGCCCGCAGTCTTCACGTTGGTAGCCTGATGCAAATCATGATTTTGCGTCGCATGCAGCAAGCTGGGCATAAACCGATCGTCCTTATGGGCGGCGGAACCACGAAAGTAGGCGACCCTTCTGGTAAAGATGCGAGCCGCCCAGTCATTACTGATGAAATTATTCAAAATAATATGGATGGTATTAAATCTGTCTTTGAAAAATTCATCAAATTTGGTGATGGCCCAACCGATGCGATCATGGTCAATAATGATGATTGGCTAAGTGGTCTTGGCTACATTCAATTCCTCCGCGAATATGGTCGCCATTTCTCCATCAATCGAATGTTGACCTTTGAAAGCGTCAAAATCCGACTTGAGCGTGAACATTCTTTAAGCTTCCTCGAGTTTAACTACATGATCTTGCAAGCCTACGACTTCGTAGAGCTTATGAAACGTCATGGCTGTACTCTGCAAATTGGGGGGTCTGACCAATGGGGTAATATTGTCAACGGAACTGAGCTAGGCCGCAGAACTAATGGTTTTGATCTGTTTGGCTTGACGACACCGCTTCTCACAACTGCCTCTGGCGCCAAAATGGGAAAGACAGCGGCGGGTGCTATCTGGCTTAATGATGATATGCTGTCGGCTTATGATTACTGGCAATTCTGGCGAAACACAGAAGATGCAGACGTCGGAAAATTCCTTCGCTTGTTCACAGAGCTTCCAATGAGCGAAGTCACGCGTCTTGAAAATCTGGAAGGTGCCGCACTGAACCAAGCCAAGAAAATTCTGGCAAACGAATGTACGCGTTTGGCACACGGGGATGCTGCAGCAACTGAAGCTGCTGAAACTGCACGGCGAACCTTTGAAATGGGTGAAACTGCAGAAACACTGCCAACCACTGAAATTCCAAAAACCGAGCTGGATGAAGGAATTCCTGCGTTTGCTTTGTTTAATCGTGTGGGTCTTAGCCAGTCCAACTCCGAAGCACGCAAACTAATTAAGGGGGGCGGTGCTCGCTTAAACGACGAGAAAATAACCGATGAAAAACTGGTTCTGACGTCAAACGACGTCAATGAGACCGGACGCATCAAATTATCTTCTGGTAAAAAACGGCATCACTTGATTTTGCCAAATTAAGTAACACAAAATGGGCGACATGCTTTACGGTTTGTCGTCCGATTTTTGTTCGCCCTCAGATGGATTTGGATTTGTGCTCCCTGCATCTGTCCAAGGCTCAAAAAACATCCGGCGCAGAATACCGGGTGCAAATGCGGACACGGGGTTTACTGTAATTGTTGGATTATCGCTTTCCCCTTTCAGTTTGTAGGAAAAGCCAAAAATACCTTCACCTTCACGGCCAACAAGCAATCGGCCGAGGATCGGGATATTTCCAAGTATAGAATTCAGTGTATATGCTGGAATAACAGTCCCAAAACCGTCAATCGTACCATTATCCTGATCGACCTTGCCGGAAAATGTAAGCCCAATTGCACCAACAGCCCTGAAATTCTTAGTCGTGATAAGACCATTTGTATAGGTAAATGGCCCTTCGATAGTATCGAAAGTCATTCCATCATTTTGCAAAAGTTCAACAATTCCGGTCAGCGATCCAATTGTTAGTATTTTACCAAGTACAGGCGCGTCAATGATACGCATTTTCTCGATTTTTACCTGCCCCGAAACAACACTGTCTTCCTTTGTGTCATCTATATCAGCAATGACACTTAGTGTTCCCTCGCGACTATTATCATAGACATCTATGCCGCGAAGGAATGTCCCAGCCTGCATCGAAGTAAATGTAAGATGTCGGCCGTTGCTTTGTGGTGTTATGCTAAATTTTACTTCGTGGGCGCCTTCAAGTTTGGCAACAATCTCACTATTACTAACGAGACCATTTGAATAATTTGCGTACCCAGCGACAGAAGTTAATGAAAGCCCATCGTCAAGCAACGCGTTCTCGATAGCCAGATTAACGTTAAAATTTAAATCATCCTTTTCCGGGCTCTCTTTTTTATCCGCCTTATTATCGTTAGCCGCGTCATCGCTTTCCATAAAGGGAAATAGATCAAGGGTACGGCCATTAACAGTGACGTTGTACGTTTTGGGATTCCTTCGGCTGATGATCAGAGAAAGATCATTTTTGCCAAAAGCCAGTTTACTAGCCGAAAAATTCAAAAGCCCGGCATCGTCCAGCTCAGCCTCACCAACTAACTCCATATTTTCCGAGCTTAATCTGATGTTGGAAAGTTTCGTATTTCCCTTACCATCTGTTTGGAATTGAGCCCCGAACAAACCTCTAACGCCAACAGGTTTTGATAGCTTAATTTCTGGAATATCCAGTGTTGATTCCAAAAGATTAAGCGTCACAACGCCAAGAGCTTTCCCATCTCCCTTCAGATCCACACCAACTGATGCACCAACGGATCCCTTTAAATATGGCGTATCAATCAAACCCAGCTCGGCCCTTGCTTTGTCATCCAGCTTAGCAACTACTTCATATCGCCGATCACCCGCGCGTTTTCCTTTAAACCACGATTGAAAGGAAATATTAGCCTGAGTGTTTTGAATATTTCCGGTCCCTTTTACTGTTAGTTTTTCAGGCGTCACTAAAACGGCCATATCAGCATTGGATAAGCTCATATCCTCAAAAACGTTTGGAATGAAAGCGTTTTCAAACTGGCCTTTAGCTTCAAAGTTTACACGCTCTAACGTCAAGTCGTCTTTAAGCGGAAAAACAAACTGGGCATCAACTTTACCAACTCCGGTCATTTTCGCAGGTACAATTCCATAAGGCGTAGAGAAACCAAGAGGTTCTTTATCCAAGAATTCAAAAATCTTGCGGCTTTCTCCGATAACAGAGAGTGTTATGTCAGCAGTTTGGGTGTCTTTATCAAAGTCATAAAGTAAAACGTCGCCTGTTGGTACAGCGAGGCCATGCACTTCACCAACCAAATCAAACACATGAATTTGCTTTTCAGTCAGGATTGCCTGCCCTTTAATATTACGCACCTTCGGCAAAGGTGAATAATAATCGGTGCTTAGCCTTATCTGGTATTTTTCCGCTTTCAAGAACACCTACAGGAAGATCCACACGGAAAGTTATATCACTGGCATGCCCGTCACTAATATTTGTGCTCACCCATTTATAAGCATCTGCGGCGGCTGAATAAGGCCAATAAATCCCAACATCCTTTGCCATAACATCAGAAGTACTGCCTTCGATAGACATTCCAAACCCTTTGTCGGAATTCTCAAATGTTCCGCTCATTGTGATTTTCGGGCCCAGTGTCTCAATGTTCATTACATTGATATTGACCGCATTAAAAGGAGCTGCGCTATGTCCTTCAACCATCACAGATTTTAATTCTACGGGAATTTTATACAATTCGGGTAAATCAACCTGCCCCACACCAGTATTAAGGACAAATCCAACCTGAACGGGTTCAAATTTGGGATTTAGGGCAACACTGACGTCTCCAGACAAAGCCAGTCCAACACCCGTCAATTTTTCAAGATCGGGATGTTCTTTCGCCAGCATTTTCAGCGGAAACTCTTGAATATTTGTTCGCAAAATTGTGTTTTGTGAAGTTGGATCATAGGCTGCATTAACAACCAAATTGATCATCTCTTCACCAAAATGCGCGTCCCCTTGTAATCGTCCATTTAGCCCCATTTCAGATTTCCACACTACAAGGTCTGCAGAAGTCACCTGCCATAACTTTTCTAACTTCTCGTCTTCGACAAATAAGGAAAATTGATAAACTTCTAGTCGTTCAAGATAAGCTGTTAAATCAGAACCACCCGTACGTTTTCCCAAATCGAATAACAGTTTGTGTATAGCGTCCGGTGTCGTGTCTTGTTGAACGGCCGCAACGGTTTTTTCCTCTGTCAAACCAGTATAACTATACCCAAGCCGCATAGTACCGCTTCGAGTTCGAGTTAAAACGACTTCAAGTCCGGTAAATTCCAACCCCGACGGTGCAACTCTACCTTTCATCAAGGCATCCCCGCTAAAGGTAACCGTGACTGCGGGAATATAAGCAACCGTTTCTTCATCCTTTTTCACCGACATGTTTGTCATGCCGAACACCAAGTTCTTGTCTCTGCTATCCCACAGTAGTTCCAACCCATCAAAAGCCAAATTCAGCTCGGGATACTGATCTGCAATAATTTGGTCAACATAGGGACCTAAAAATGAGAGAGAGACTGGCCCACGGCTTAGCGCCGCCACCAGAAGGAGTGCTATCAGGAAGCCAAGCACCAAAACGCTTAAGGCAGTCCGAACCAGTATTTTTGAAGCTGTTAATACCAAAACGTGCTATTCACTTTATTAACTGTCATCAAACCCATAAATGCCTTGGATTGATACACTATGACTGATTTTGGGACCAATAGATATGCCTGCATCCGAAATTTTATCGTTCCTAGACGAAATCAATCTACTCCCATCTCCGTCTAATTCAGATTATCTTCGGATTGGGTTGGAAAATTGGACTGAGCTATGCGCGCAGGATCCCGAATTATCCAATGTGGCGAATGAATTGGGCAATTCTAAGGACGGCACTAAAATATTAGCATCTATCTTTGGAAACAGTCCATATTTAAGCCAATGCGCGTTAGGGGATACCGATTTTCTTGTCTATCTTTTGCGAAATGGCAGTAAGAAAGCTCTCAAATATATCTATAACGAACTGAAAAACACCGCGCCCCCAGAAGTTGATCAATCTGTCATTATGAAATCCTTGAGGGTTGCAAAAAAACGTGTTGCGCTTCTAACGGCACTTGGCGATTTGGGCCACGCGTTATCTCTGAACAAAATTACACGGACACTGTCCGAATTTGCGAGTGAAGCAACGAACCGCTGCTTATCTCATTTGCTCTTAGCTGCGCATAATAAAGGCGATCTCGCTCTCCCACATCCTGAAACACCAGTTAAAAACTGCGGTGTCATTATTTTGGGTATGGGAAAACTTGGCGCGTTCGAACTAAATTACTCTAGCGACATTGATCTAATTGTTCTGTTTGACTCAGAAAAGATAAATTATACTGGCCGAAAATTCATGGACGATTGTTTCGTCCGCATCACCCGAAATCTTGTAAAGATGATGCAGGAGCGCACCGCAGATGGGTATGTTTTCAGAACTGATCTAAGGCTGCGCCCTGATCCCGGCGCTACGCCGATCGCACTTCCTCTTGCAGCAGCTCACACCTATTACGAAAGCCAAGGGCAAAATTGGGAAAGAGCCGCAATGATTAAGGCCCGCCCAATAGCGGGCGATATAAACGCAGGGGATGAGTTTGTTACTTTCCTCAGACCGTTTGTCTGGCGCAAATTTTTAGACTTTGCAGCGATCGCGGATATTCAGGCAATAAAATCCCAAATTCATACGCATAAAGGTTTTGCAGAAATTGCACTTGATGGGCACAACATCAAAATTGGTAGAGGCGGCATTCGTGAGATAGAGTTTTTCTGTCAGACGCAACAGCTTATAGAAGGGGGCCGCAACCCTGCCCTTCAGACCTCCACTACTCTTGGTACATTGAACGCGCTTGTCGTAGCAGATAAAGTTGGAGCCACAGTTCGGGACGATCTTGAAAAAGCATATATCTTCCTGCGCACACTGGAACATCGTTTGCAGATGATCAACGACGAACAGACGCAACTCCTCCCAGATAAACCAGAAGAGCTTGATCAGCTCGGTATCTTTATGGGTTATGACGATCCAGCCATATTCCGATCTGAACTCGAACAAACACTAAATGTTGTTAAATCCCATTATGACAACCTCTTCAAATTTGAAGAAAGCGTCGAGCGAACAGTGGGACGGCTAGTCTTTACTGGATCAGATAATGACCCTGAAACCCTTATATCTTTAAGCGCTTTAGGATTTGAAGATACATCGGCTATTTCCCAGATTATCCGTGAATGGCACCATGGTCGTTATCGGGCGACGCGTACAGTGCGCGCGCAACAGCTTCTCACAGCCCTCATGCCCACAATTTTGGAGGATCTAGCAGATACAGTAACTCCCGACGCAGCCTTCATGCGGTTCGATGCGTTTTTGAAAAAACTGCCTGCTGGAGTTCAACTCTTTTCACTTTTCAATGCCCATCCACGCCTCTTGAAACTTGTTGCTAAGATTATGGGGATGGCACCTGAACTTGCGGACCGATTATCGGCAAACCCTCTCTTATTGGATGGTGTGCTATCACCAGATTTCATGGGTCCAATACCTGACCGTGCAGATCTTATTGATGATCTAAATCTGATGCTTGAATCTGCGCGAGATTTTCAGGATATTCTTGATATTTCGAGACGTTGGCTCAATGACCTAAAATTCAGGATTGGGGTTCAGATTCTCAGCAATATCAATGGAGAGTTTCAGTTTGGCGCCACAGTGACAGCGGGTGCTAGTCTTACAAAAATTGCTGAAATCACCATGCAAACTCTTTTGGCATTAGTGGAGGCTGAACTTGCGGCAAAGCACGGGTATGTTCCCGGCGGCCGCTTTACCGTAATTGCTGCGGGTAAGCTAGGCAGTTATGAAATGACACCAAAATCAGATGCTGATCTAATTTTTGTTTATGATCTACCAGAGGAAGATGTACTGACGGACGGAGAAAAGCCCATTCCGCCAGGCCTTTATTATACCCGTTTGTCACAACGCTTTATAAACGCTTTAAGTGCTCTGACTGGCGAAGGGATACTCTACGAAGTAGATATGAGACTGCGCCCACATGGAAATTCGGGTCCACTCGCCCTTTCACTTTCCGGCTTTCAAAAATATTATATGGAAGATGCGTGGACATGGGAGCATTTAGCCCTCACGCGTGCTCGTTCTATCGCAGGCGATACTGATCTTCAAAGTGAGGTAAACATCGTTCTTTCGAAGATAATTCAAACGAAGCGGGATACGAAAACCATATCGACAAATTTACTTGATATGCAAAAACGTTTGCATAAAGAACATGCGTCAAAACCCTTCTGGGCCCTAAAGCACTATCCCGGCGCTTTAATGGATTTGGAACTTATCTGTCAGTATCTTAAATTGGTACATGGAAATGATCATCCTGAAATCCTTACCACCAACACAATTGAGAGTTTTCATGCGATGGCAGCCCAAAGTGTTCTGGATGAAGACACAGCGAAACTGCTGACGAGCGCTATGATCCTCTATCTAAATCTACAAGGCTTGATCCGACTATCGCTCAAAGACCGGATCGTCACAGACACCGTCCCCACCGCCCTTAAAGAAGCACTCTGTCTTGCCGCTAAGCAACCGAATTTCGATCTTCTGTCTCAACATATTGAAAAAACAGAAAAACAAGTCTCAGAAATTTTCGAAAAGATCATTGGCAAGTAATTGACCCGCTTGAACACTCTCCTATACTACAATCCATCCACCGCATAATTAATGAAAAACGATACTAAAAAGGAAAAACCATGCTGGAAGAAGGCCAACAAGCTCCTGCCTTTAATATGCCAACAGACACTGTTGGCGAGGTCAGCAATGAAACTTTAAGCGGGAGCCCATACGTTATTTATTTTTACCCAAAAGACGACACTCCCGGTTGCACCAAAGAAGCCATTGGCTTTACAGAACTCAAAAATGAGTTTGATGCTTTAAGTGTGAAAATCATAGGGATTTCAAAAGACACACTCGCCAAACATGAAAAATTTCGCACCAAACATGAGTTGGACATAATTTTGGCCAGTGATGAAGATGGTGCAATGTGTGAAGCGTTTGGTGTTTGGGTTGAAAAGAACATGTACGGACGTAAATACATGGGGATTGAGCGTGCTACATTTTTAATGGATGCAACTGGCACAGTTCGAAAAATTTGGCGGAAAGTTCGCGTTAAAGGGCATGTTGATGCCGTCTTGGAGGCAGCCAACACACTATAACGAAGCCCTAATACCCAAAGTTCGACAACTCAAGACACGGAGGAGTTTAAGACCCCTCGAATTTTCTCTGCATTCTCTTTAATAAGTGTCATGTCGCCCATAATACCGGGAGGTCCCGGTTTTACATCCGTATGGCGCGGCAGTACATGAAAATGCAGATGAAAAACTTCCTGCCCGCCTGCAGCTTCGTTGAATTGCTGTAACGTAATTCCGTCGGCATTGAACGCGGTTTGTAGTGCATGCCCCATTTTTTGGACAGTATCCATGCAAGCGGTTAATTGGGCACTTGTAGCATCCAGCATATTGCGGGCAGGTGTTTTGGGGATAACCAAAACATGACCATTCGCGCGTGGCATAATGTCCATAATCACCACCGTATGGTCATCTTCATAAACCTGTTCAGATGGGATTTCGCCCCTCAATATTTTTGCGAATATATTCTCGTTATCATAGGTCATGTTTTTATCCCTTATCTGCCAGATGGACGACTTCAATCGAAGGCAATCGAAATATCTGGAACTTTGCACCCAGTTTAAGATATATCGTGAGTGAGTTCTCTTTTAAACGATAGATTTTTCATGATTACCTTAAGCGATTTAGCGCTGGAAGTTCTAAATACGGCTGACGCAACAGCAAAAGCCGTCCTAAGTCGGAAGAATGCCGAAATTTGGCGGTCAAATCCGCAAATGCCTGTGGGAAACTCAACGCCACCGGATCGCCCCGCTCGGCCTGAAAAGCCAGATTTAATTAATCCACATGACATGCCGCGAAGACGTGGTCAGTCAGAAAAATCACGTGCAACTCTTCTTCATGCCGTTCTTCATATTGAGCTTAATGCCATTGACCTGGCTTGGGATATGGTCGCTAGATTCAACTCTCATGAAATGCCGCGAGAATTTTTTGATGATTGGGTGATCGTCGGCGATGAAGAAGGTAAGCATTTCATGCTTTTGTCTGACAGAGTTGCTGAGCTCGGGTATTCCTACGGTGACTTTCCAGCTCATGATGGTCTTTGGGAAGCAGCTTATGATACGCGCAATGATATTGCCGCACGCCTTGCCATTGTTCCAATGGTATTGGAGGCCCGTGGACTAGACGTTACACCCGGAATGATTACTCGATTCGCAAAAATGGAAGATTTTGAGAGCATAAAGATACTGGAAATAATATTGGCAGAAGAGATCGGGCACGTGGCTTCTGGAAACCGGTGGTTTCATTACATCTGTGGTAAAACACAAAAAAGTCCCAAAGAATACTGGCAAGATTTAGTCCGCAAGAACTTTAGAGGCCTTTTAAAACCTCCTTTTAACGAAGAGGCGCGTACGAAAGCGGATATGACACCAGACTATTATTTACCCCTTGTTGAACGACACAAACCATAAAGCTCATCTGTTCATTAGCAGACAACCAAATTAGTGCCAGTTGATATTTTCATTAAAATTTGCTTAATAGACCCGGTTCAGATCAGCGCTAAATGTGCCTTGATGAGTGGGGAGTGAATGAAGAAATTTTCAGTGTTCGAACGCGCGTTTGCGCCTAGACAGATCATCATTAGTACTGGTGGCCAGCCCAAATACGTGCATCTTGGACGAAAAACACAAATCGCAGCTCTAGCAGGCTGTGTGTCAATGGTGGCGCTTATTGGTGGTTTGGTTCTTTATACAGCCAACCAAAATGACGCTCTAGGATACCAAAATAAACAACTTACGTTGCTTCAAGACAAAGTGCGCGACATTTCTTCAACTTTGCTGCATTCCCAGTCTAATCTTTCACTGGCGAAATCAGAGTTGGATCAACAGTATGCGAGACTTGAAAATATCCTCTCTCAACGTCAAAATCTTGAAATTACGTTGCAAACGGCAACTGCAAATCTTGAGCAAAAGGCTCATGACATAAACAGCCGGGATCAGTATGCTGACGATCTGGAAAACCGGATTAACTTATTGTCGACGCGTCTTGCACATACAAATACACGAAGCGAAGAGCTGTCTTTAAAAATTACCAAGATTAACAAGGCACTTTACGAAACGACTGAAGAGCGTGATTTACATGCTGAAGGCAAATTAATTGCGCAAAAGAAACTGTCTTCCCTTAATCGGGAGTTGCAGATGTTCCAGTCGACCAAGGACGAGATTTACAAAGAACTACAATCAACCAGAACCCGACTTTCTACTTTTGAAAAAGATCGAGTTGCAAGTGAGTTGATGGTAAGTGAATTAAAAAATCAGGTGAATGATTTAAAGGATAGAATTTCAACAATATCTCACAAAAACAAAGCCTTAATCGCAAGAGTTCACCAACAAGCTGAAGAAGGAATTGATGCTCTTGCGGAGACGATTACACTTACAGGTCTAAATCCAGAAGAAGTGTTATCGCTGGATAACGCTGAAGGCAAAGGTGGCCCTTTCTATGGCCTTTCAAATACGCGCAAACTACTAAATATAGAACAGCGTTATCATGAGGATGCTCAAAAGATGGAGGCTAGTCTGATCAAATGGACGACACTAAATGCCCTCATGAAAAACATCCCGCTCGCGCGTCCTGTTGATACTGGCTATATCACCTCCAGTTTTGGTAAGCGCCGCGACCCCGTAACTAAAAAGCGTGCGTTTCATTCAGGCGTCGATATTAGTGGTCCAAAAAATTCCAAAATTTTGGCAACAGCCCCCGGTAAAGTCATATTTGTTGGCCGAAACGGTGCTTACGGACTAATGGTAGAAATTGACCACGGGCAAGGATTTAAGTCCAAATATGGACATCTTAAAAAGACGCACGTGAAAAAAGGCCAGCAAATCGCATTTCGCACAAAAGTAGGCACAATGGGATCCACCGGCCGTAGCACCGGACGCCATGTGCATTACGAAATTACCTACAATGGTGAAAATCAAAATCCATCAAAGTTTTTTAAAGCTGGCAATTACGCCTTTAAAACCAGTAGCATGTCTGAGCAAAAACCATCTAACTAGCTAAAGAAGGAAACGCGATCGATGTTTTCAGCAACTAGTGACAAGAAATCCCGTTCAGGGGGAAGTAGTGTGGACATGCCTTCAATCATCGCCAAAGGCTTGGTAATTAATGGAAACCTTGAATGTGACGGTGAGTTACAGATAAACGGTATAGTCGTGGGTGATATACGGGCTGAAAAACTCACATTGGGCGAAACGTCCCATGTGACAGGCAATATTTCAGCAGCTGAAATATTGATACACGGCAAAGTGGATGGTAATTTAAAAGGTGAGGATGTATGTATCTTCGCTTCCGCCAGTGTTAAAGGTGACGTTACTAACAGCTCGCTTAGTATTGAGCCTGGCGCAGTTATAGATGGTCATTGCAAGCACAGTGATAGCCCGCGAGATACGGCTGAAACGGTTGCCCTGTTCGACAACAGCCAAACTACAACTGGCGACGAGTTCTTCGGAAAACGATAATTAAAGAGCCATAACTCCCCCCCAAACGGCATTTTTGTTGCCACATCTGTGCTTTATGCCGGTGGGCTGGTCTGCCATCGGCCAAGAGGGATCATAGACCTGTTAATTATGTCGGCTCATGGAACCTTTTTGGCTCTTTTGGCTGCATACATACGCTTGTCTGCCCAATTCAGTATTGCATCAATACTATCTGCATCATCTGGATAAACAGCAGAGCCAATACTTGCGCTGATTTGTAATCGGTTTCCATCAATGCTCGCCAAACCCATCAAGTTGGCATCTAGATGTTGACGAATGGTCTGCATGTCTGCTTCGTGATGAATATCATTGACTAAGATTAGAAACTCATCACCTCCGGTTCTCGCCACTGTGTCGGTTGCCCTTACACTGGCAAGCATTCTTCTCGCCGCCTCAATTAACAAGCCATCCCCTACTTTATGTCCCAAGCTATCGTTGACGATCTTGAAATCATCTAAGTCGAGACAGAAAACACCGAAAGCTGAGTTATAGCGTTTACTATAGGACATAACTTGTAACATTCGGTCATCCAGTAAACGTCTATTTGGTAAATTCGTCAGATGATCATAAAATGCCAAGTCTTGATTGAGCTGTTTTGACAAAGATAGCTTCGTGACCAAATAGCCAAATAAACACGCCGTTAGGATACCAAAACTATGCAACAGCAGAATGAGAACGTCATTTGATTTCCAGCCGTCTAATGGCATCGCAGCAATTTGCCAAGTTCCATTAGGTAACCTAATTGATGAAAATATGGCATCTTGAGAAAACAGCTCGATATTACCCACAATTATATCGCCGTGCTTCCCTAAACCACCTTTTCCTCTTACAGCAAACATAGTTTTCTGTTGTATTTCGTCAAAGTTAGCTGATCTGAAAAAGCCTTCCGTCTCAATCACTATGGAAGCTAATCCCCAGTAAGTAGACTTATTTGGTCCAAGGTTCTCCGCCACGTTAGTCCGAGTAAAAATAGGCGTTCTTACAATAAAAGCATTCCCACCCTGAACGAGGTCTATAGGGCCTGCCACTATGGTTCCTTTTGAGTCGATTGCTCTCTTTACTGCGGGCCATTGTTTAGCACTTTTTTCATAGTTCAGCCCTAAAGCCGCTTCATTGCCGGAAAGAGGATAAATGTGGGTAATAACATTATCCCTAGCCAATCCTATATTTCTAATATTGCGTCCAGCTATTATTATTTCTCTGGCGATCTGATTAAATTCATTTTCATCAATATCAGGATGCGTCGATACATGAGCCATTAGGCCTGCTGACAAGAACAGCATTGAATTGAATTCACCTTCAATCTTCGCACGTACAGTTGCCACTTTATCAATGGTAGCACTGCGTTTCCTCTCGTGCTGATTAGAAAGTAGTAGACTTATAATAAGTTCAAAACATACTAAAAATATCACAAACGTGAGTAGTCCGATAAAAATATGCGGAAGATCATGTTTAGCAATGCGTAATTTTACCATAGCTGTCTTCGATGCGATTATGACTTAAAGAGGATTAGATAAAGCACAATAGAGACGCGTAATATCTTAAAATATGAGCATGAAATTAATTTTGCGTAACAACTATATTATAATTATTCAATTAGCATTCGAGCTGCCATGAAAAGACAATATCTCATTGCCGCAAGGTAATTAGGTCGTTGCACGAATTCAGTTCGTAAGTAGAACAAGTACATGGAACTAGACTTAGATTATACATGCTAAATAAGACGAGTGGATCTAAAGTCAAAGTGGTGCCAAATAACCATCAATAAATATACTTAGCCGGGTGGTCGATTGCGTCGTCCCCGAGATACGGCTGAAAAGGATGCTTTATTCGATAACAGCCAGATCACAACTAGCGACGAGTTCTTCAGAAAAAGATAATAAAAAAGGGCCCTGTAAGGGCCCTTTTTCAAATCTGCTAACTGATTAGCTATTAGCCAACCAATTCAGAACCTGCAAAGAAATATGCAATTTCAATTGCTGCATTTTCAGCGCTGTCAGAACCATGAGCTGAGTTAGCTTCGATGCTTTCAGCAAATGTTTTACGGATTGTGCCTTCATCCGCATCTTTTGGGTTTGTTGCGCCCATTACGTCGCGGTTAGCTGCGATAGCGTTTTCACCTTCAAGAACCTGGACAACAACTGGACCAGAGATCATGAAATCTACCAGTTCGCCAAAGAAAGGGCGCTCTTTGTGCACTGCGTAAAATGTCTCTGCATTTTGGCGGCTCATTTGGATGCGTTTTTGCGCAATAACACGAAGACCCGCGTCTTCAAGCATTGCATTGATTTTGCCTGTAAGGTTACGGCGAGTCGCATCGGGTTTAAGAATTGAGAAAGTACGTTCAATAGCCATTGTCATCACTCTGGTTATGTTGGGAATAAAAGATATTTTCGCGCCTTATAGCTGTCCTCGAGGCAGGCTGCAACTGATTTACCGTTTTTTTCTGAAATGAGCCCGTATTTTATTGTTCCGGACGGGAAAAACCTATAGAGCTTCCCCCCATGTTACATATTAAAGAAATCACATACCGCGTCGCGGGCCGTATTCTCCTTGAAGATGCCAGCGCCCATATTCCTCCCGGACATAAAGTTGGCCTTATCGGCAGAAACGGAACCGGAAAATCTACGCTGCTTAAGCTCATTACTGGAGAAATCCATAGTGATGCAGGTAAGATACATCTGCGAAACGGTGCGCGCCTAGGTGTGCTGCCACAGGAAGCACCTTCCGGGCCTGAAAGCCTGCTTGAAAGTGTGCTTGCTGCTGATGTAGAGCGCAATAAACTGCTCGCAGAGTCGGAAACAGCAGAAGATCCCTTACGGATCGCTGAAATTCATACACGCCTTGCCGATATTAGTGCCCATACAGCAGAAAGCCGGGCCGCGAAGATCTTATCAGGTCTCGGTTTTGATCATGAAGCGCAACAGCGTCCCTGCTCCTCCTTTTCTGGTGGTTGGCGGACACGTGTTGGCCTAGCTGGTACTTTGTTTTCGAATCCTGATTTGCTTCTACTGGATGAGCCGAGCAACTATCTCGACCTTGAAGCGACATTGTGGCTGGAAAGCTTTCTCCGTAACTACCCTCAAACATTGATCATTGTCAGTCATGACCGTGATTTGCTGAACAATGTAGCCACTTCCATTATCCATTTGGAAAATAAGGGTCTCATCAAATATACGGGCAACTACGATTTCTTCGAAAAAACACGTGCAGAACGACTTGCTCAAAATGCATCAATGGCGAAGAAACAAGATTTGCAGCGTAAACATCTACAATCATTTGTAGATCGCTTTAAAGCCAAGGCATCAAAAGCCCGCCAAGCACAAAGCCGTGTTAAAATGTTGGAGAAAATGAAACCGATTGCTTCCATGATGGAAGAATATACGGTCAATTTTGCATTTCCAGCGCCGATACCACTTTCGTCCCCAATTATCTCCATGGAAAGCTGCACAGCTGGTTACTCTGAGAACAAACCAGTCTTGCAACGACTGGACCTGCGGATTGATATGGATGACCGTATCGCTCTACTTGGACCGAATGGCAACGGTAAGTCGACATTTGCCAAGCTTTTGGCAGGTCGCCTCCAGCGACAGTCTGGGCATATGCAAAAATCCTCGAAACTCAAAATCGGTTTCTTTGCCCAACATCAATTGGACGAGATGAACCCCGATGAAAACGCGTTTCAGCATTTACAGGAAAAACTTGGTAAGGCTTCCGAATCTCAAGTTAGATCAAAGCTTGGTCAATTCGGCTTTTCAAAAGACAAATCCGATGTTCCAGTCAGACAGTTGTCTGGTGGTGAGAAATCACGCCTGACATTCTGTTTGCTCTCCATTGATAAACCCCACTTATTAATCCTTGACGAACCGACCAACCATTTGGACGTGGACGCTCGTGAGGCACTTGTACAAGGTCTGAATGATTACGAGGGCGCCGTTCTTCTAATTAGCCATGATCCGCATCTTGTAAGCCTCGTTGCAGATACTCTATGGCTTGTCGCTGATGGAACTGTGTCTGCGTATGACGGTGACATCAACGATTACAAAAAACTCGTGATGGAGCAGGCACGCGCCGGCGCGTCTAGTAAAAAAGACCGGGTAGAAGTTGTCGCCGGTGAGCAAAAAGCTGACAAAAAACCTCGGTTAAGTGGCAAAGAAGCGCGGAAAGCCCGCGCAGCTGCACGAGCAGCCCTCTCTCCAAAACGTAAAGAAATCGGCAAATTGGAGAAAAACGTTCAAAAGCTGGAACAAGAAAAATCCGCTTTAGAGGTCAAACTTGCGTCGCCAGGAACCTATGACAAAGGACCTGAATTTCAGGCCAAACTGGTTGCGGAAATTGGCAAGCTAAAAGCTGCACAAGAAGCAGCCGAAGCCATATGGATGTCAGGTCTTGAAGAGCTTGAATCCTTGGAAAATACGTAAAGCTGTTGGTTAGCTTTACGCTTTCTTTTTCCAGCCGCCGGCTTCTTGTTGCCAATAGGTAACATCGATACCTTCGGCTTTCATGTCCGTCCAGCGTTGCCGCGCTGCTTGCAGATTTTGAAGATCGTTGCCATCAAACATATACAGGCAACGATCAAAATCTGCGACATCTGGCGCGGCACTATCTTCCAACAACACTAATACAGATGCGTTGTTCACATTACCCGAATGTTCCGTTGTCAGAAGCAAGGGCTGGTCTTCTGGCACGGCATCTTGATCGATGCCATGAGCTAAAAAAGAATTAGCTGAAAAAGTCCACAGAGAAGCATTCAGATGCATCATCAACTCATTCTCTTTAACCCGAATGAGCGCTCTCATGCCTCGCTCGTTTACCTTTTCAAGTAAACGAGGCAAAGCTTGATCAAGCGGTTGTGCTTGCAAATGATAGAAACTGACTTCTGTCATTTAAGGACTTACTTTCCTTCGTGATTTTTACGAATGAATTGATCCAAAAGACGAACGCCATAACCTGTACCGCCTTTTGGCACTGTTGATGTGTCTTTTTTGGACCATGCCATACCGGCGATATCAAGATGTGCCCACGGAGTATCATTTACAAATTTTTGTAAAAACTCGGCCGCTACGATAGAGCCTGCACCACGCCCGCCAGTTCCAATATTTTGCAAATCAGCAATTGGAGATTTGACTTGTTTTGCGTATTCCGGCTGCATAGGCAAACGCCACACACCCTCACCCACTGTTTTACCAGCAGAGAAAATCTGATCTGCCAAATCATCATTATTTGCAAATAGACCTGCATTTTCATGGCCGAGAGTAATGATGATCGCCCCTGTTAATGTGGCTAAGTCAATCATCAATTCTGGATCAAAGCGGTCTTGTGTGTACCAAAGTGCATCAGCAAGAACCAAACGACCTTCCGCATCGGTATTCAAGATCTCAATGGTTTGACCTGACATCGACGTGACGATATCGCCAGGACGTTGCGCGTTCCCATCAGGCATATTCTCAACCAATGCCACTACACCAATGACATTCACTTTAGCTTTCCGACCTGCAAGGGCTTTCATTAATCCTGTTACAGTACCGGCGCCGCCCATATCCCATTTCATTTCTTCCATGCCAGGGCCTGGTTTCAACGAAATACCGCCGGTATCAAAGCAGACGCCTTTACCAACAAAAGCTATTGGCTTTTTAGATTTTTTGTTTGGGGCACCATTCCAGCGCATAATTGCCATCCGGCTTTCACGAACTGATCCTTGGCCAACACCAAGAAGCGCTCCCATACCAAGACGAGCCATTTTATCTTCATCAAGGATTTCTACTTCCACGCCCAGACTTGTAAGCTCTCGGCATTTGTCCGCAAAGCTCTCAGGATAAAGAATATTTGCAGGTTCACTCACCAGATCCCGCGTCAAGAAAACACCTTCTGCAATGGCCTCCAAATCAGTGAATAACTTCCGTGCACCGCTGGACGCTTTACAGGCGACCGTCATTCTAAGGAGTGACGGTTCGCTCGCATCGTCCTCATCAGTTTTATATTTGGCAAATCTATACGAGCCCAACTTGGCGCCAAATGCTACATGCGCTGCCGCCTCATTATCCCGCAGATCATTGCTTTCAAGACCATCGAGAATCACCGTCACGTTTCTGGCACCCGATGTATTCAATTTGCGAACAAGGCTACCGCCAAGACTTTCAAAATCAACAAGCTTCAAATCTTCTGGTTCACCGACACCAAATAGAACAACCCGAGATACGTCCATATCCTGAGGTGCCAGGATTTCCAGCAGATCCCCTTTTTTGCCTTTAAATCGGCTTGTCTCTAAAGCACGTGATAAAACACCGCCTGTGATGTCATCCACATCCTGAGCCATGGGGGATAAAGTATTATCCGCAAAAACCGGAACGGCAAGCGAACCGCGCTTTGGTAAGGATATTTCTGAAAAAGCGAATTTCATAATTGACACCTGATAGTTGAAAATTAAGGCCTCTAGGGGTTCTTTATTCTCTCCTGAATACCTTAGCGCGCGACGAGTATCAATAAACAACTGCGATCAAGCAGCAGTATTGACAGCTATCGCACATTCATTTTATTCTCATTTATGGGAAATATTCTCAAAAATGGGAAAAAATGAATAATTTGCTCACTATCAAGCTTGCTGAACGTCTTTTACTACTGCGGAAAAGCAAAGATCTGTCTTTGGAACAGTTGTCAGTCGAAAGCGGTATAAGCCGGTCAACACTTTCAAGACTGGAGAAAGCCGAGGTTAGTCCGACGACAGAAATTCTCGGTAAGCTTTGTGCTGTTTATGGGCTCTCCTTAACGCGGATGCTATCAGCGGTCGAAGACAGTTTCGAAAAAGTCATCCGAGTTAAAAACCAATCTTTATGGGAAGATAAAACTACTGGCTTTAACCGTCGTTCGATTTCCCCGCCCTCTAACTCTCTTGCAGCTGAAGTTGTAGAATGTCAGTTAAGAGCTGATACTCATCTTTCGTATGACAGCCCATCCATAGCCGGGCAAGAGCACCACCTGATTATGTTAGATGGCTACCTTGAGCTCACTATTGAGGCGGAAAAACACTGTTTGAATGCAGGTGACAGCCTTCGATACAAATTGTTCGGTGCTTCAAAATTTGAAACAACAAAGCGCTCTCCCGCAAAATACCTGCTTGTTTTAATCTGAGGCTTATATGGAACAAATAAAAATAAGAGAACTTGATTCAAAGGATCTGCTTAGCAATTTAAAGGACCTCGCAACAATCCTGCACGCGTCTGTAAGTGCCGGTGCAAGTGTTGGTTTTATATTGCCTTACTCCCCAGAAGACAGCGAGGATTTCTGGAAGAGCAAGGTCTACCCAAGTTTAAAAAACAAGGATAGACTTCTGCTTGTTGCCACTGTAGACAAAAAAATAGCGGGTACAGTGCAACTGGATATGGACATGTTACCCAACCAAGTTCACCGCTGTGAAGTATTAAAACTCTTAGTACATCCTGAATTTCGTCGGAAAGGGATTGCGCGGAAACTAATGATTGAACTAGAAAAACGAGCCGATTACTTTGATCGTTCCCTTATTACTCTTGATACTCGTACAGGTGATACAGCAGAGCCGTTTTACCGATCTTTAGGTTATGAAATCGCAGGCGTTATCCCGGGTTATTGCCGTGCAGCAGAAAAAGCGCACTACGATGCGACAACATACATGTATAAAAGGCTCTAACTCCGTCTTTTTTATAGCATTTTTATGCTTCTTTATGGCGCTCTTTATTTCAATCGCTATACTGCCGCCATGAAAAAGATCAACTGGTACATAATTTCTCAACTTTTAGGCCCCATTGCCTTCATAACCTTTACGATGACGGGTATTATCTGGTTGTCGCAAACGCTGCAATTTGTGGAGAAACTGATTAGCGGTCTGCCTATCAGTACCTTTTTGTATCTGACAGTATTGTTGATCCCGGGCATATTGAAATACACACTCCTTTTGGGCTTATTTTTCGGAACACTTTTTGCCTTTAACAGGCTTTATACCGAGTCTGAAATTGTCGTTATGTGGGCGGCAGGGCTCAGTAAGTGGGCCCTTGCCAAACCCGCTTTATACGTTGCGATCTTGGTCTCTCTAGTCCTGTATGGATTAGGTTTTTTTCTGGCCCCTTATGGTATTCGCACTGTTAAGGAACTTCGTTATGAATGGCGAGAAAGCCTGGCTTCGGTTGTCCTCAGAGAAGGTGTTTTCAACTCTCTTTCAAAAAACGTAACCGTTTATGTTCGAGAGAAAACGAAGTCAGGAAAACTCATTGGTATTTTGGTACACGATGAACGAAACATCGAAAAACCGGTGACCTATATGGCGCAAGAAGGCGCATTTATAAAAACCAAAGATGGCCCCCGCTTCATTATGAAAAACGGTAACCTGCAAGAAGTTCAAAAAGATCAAGCTAAACTGAGTATCTTGTATTTTGACGACTACACACTTGATGTCAGTCAGTTTGAAAAAAAGAGCTCTACGTTTTGGCTGAAACCTGAAGCGAGATACTTTGGCGAACTTATCTGGCCAGAAGAAACAGAGCTAACAAGAAGAAACGCCGGAAAAATACGCAAAGAATTACACACCAGAATTATATTGCCCATATATGCTTTTGCTCTGGTATTTATTGCAATAGCGGGTGTGTTGAGCGGCGAATTTTCACGTCGAGGACGCGTAAAGACACTCCTTGCCGCGAGCGTTTCAGGAGTAGGCTTGCTAATTACTGCGATGGCTTTGTTCAGTTTAGCCAGTTCAAACCCAGGGCTTATCCCACTCCTTTATTTACTTCCTATCTTTTCAACTGTTGCTGCTGCCCATTTGGCGGCAGGCGGAAAATTCTCGATCCCTTTTGGCAATAAAAATAAAACCCAACCCCCTCACCTTCCAACAGAGGGAATTGCTAAATGAAACTTTGGGGCACCCTCTCCATATATCTTGGAAAGCAGTTTTTGAGAAATGTCGGAATCATTTTTGCAGCTCTAATCTCAATAATATTTCTTGTGGATTTTATTGAATTGCTTCGAAAATCTGCCGACAAAGAAAACATAACTGTTTTACTCATGCTGCAAATGACATTGATGCGCTTACCGACACTAGCTCAAAAACTTTTGCCCTTTATCGCCCTATTTGGCGGCATGCTGACTTTCTTCAGAATGTCCAGAACCAACGAATTAACTGTTATTCGAGCGTCTGGTGTTTCTGCGTGGCTTTTCCTGATGCCCTCTCTCGCCATTGCATTTGTTGGGGGCATATTCATTCTGACAGTTATCAACCCAATTGCAGCGGTTATGGAAACTCATGCAGCGCAATTGGAAAATAAGTATTTTGAGAAAAAAACTAATCTTTTGCAGCTTTCATCTAAGAACCTATGGCTTAGGCAAGTGGATGATGATGGCCTATCGGTAATACATGCTCTTGGTGCGATTAATCAGGGAGTTGACCTTACTGATGTTATTATATTTCAGTATGACAAAAACGAACAATTTACTGGCCGTATCGAAGCCTCCCACGCGAGGCTTCGTAAAGGATACTGGGATCTGGAGGATGTCCTTCTCACCAGCCCGGAACTGCCCGGTACTTTTCTCGATACACTGCAATTGCAGACATCTTTAACGGTTGCACAAATTCAAGAAAGTTTTGCCCCTCCAAAAAACCTGTCGATCTGGGATTTACCTGCTTTTATAGACACTTTGGAAGAAGCAGGCTTTTCTGCGCTAAAACATCGTATATACTGGCATAGCTTGATTGCGGGACCTGTTCTGCTACTTGCAATGGTTCTTGTTGCTGCAACCTTTAGTTTGCGGGCGACAAGAAGAGGTCGGACAGGATTGTTAGTTATGTCGGGGATTGTGACTGGATTTGTGTTTTATTTCTTTACGGATATTATTCTAGCCTTGGGCTTGGCTGGCACCTTACCTGTGTTAATGGCCGCGTGGACACCCGCCGTTGCCATCACATTACTAGGCCTTTCCATGATGTTCCATCTGGAGGATGGCTAGAACATGCGAAATTTTCTAGCGCCCCTTCTTGCATCAACGTTTTTGACGGTTGCATCCATACAGACTGTGCAGGCAGCGACTAGTCCATCTAGTCTTGACCTGAATGCGCAATCTCTATTTAGCGCAGACGAGATCAAGTATGATAAAGCCAATGAGATTGTAACAGCCTCTGGAAATGTAGAAATTGTTCAGGGCGATCGTATCTTAAAAGCCGATAACGTCATCTACAGTATTCGAGAAGATAAAGTTAATGCTGTAGGTAATATCGTACTTCTAGAACCTTCAGGTGATGTGTTATTTGCAGATAAAATTGAACTTTTCAATGAGTTAAAAACTGGTGCTATTCGTGATATTCGAATTTTGTTTACCGACAACTCGCGTTTGGCAGCACAAAGCGCTGTTAGGGTCGATGAAAACAAAACAATAATGAACAAAGCAGTCTACAGTACTTGTCGGTTATGTGAAACTGACCGTAATGCAGCCCCACTTTGGCAGGTCAAGTCGGCAAAAGTTGAACACGACAAACAAGCAAAAACAATTTCATATGAGCATGCTGTTCTGGAGTTTTATGGTGTCCCGATAATTTACACCCCATATTTCAGCCATCCAGATCCATCAGTAGAACGAGATAGCGGCTTTCTCGCTCCTTCAGCGTTTGATTCATCAACTCTCGGCTACGGAATTACAGTTCCGTACTACTATGCCATATCGGACGATAAAGATATGACCATAAGCCCGACGATTACCACCAAGGAAGGTGTGCAAATCGCCACAGAATACCGTCAAGCATTTGAAACTGGTGCTTTGTCATTGGATGGCTCACTCACTTATGTCGACGAGCGGACGACCACAAACGTAAAAACTGGTGAAAAAGAATTCCAAGGACACATCCGAGGCGTGGGAGAATTCGAATTTCGTAAAGACTGGAAGTGGGGCTTTGACTTCTTCGCAACCTCAACAGACACGTATTTGGATAAATACGATATAAGTGGTGAAGATTCTCTGACTTCTACTGCTTATGTTGAGGGTTTACGTGGACGAAATTTTGTCAAGGTAAGTGCCATTGCGTTTCAAGGATTAAAAGAAGAAGATGACAGCGGAACAACACCATTTGTCCCAGGCTGGTTGGAATATTCATACGTAGGCGAGCCTGATAAATTTGGCTCACGTTTCAGCATCGATGTAGATGGCTTAACACTTGTGCGATCTGACGGACAAGATACCAATCGCCTTTCAGCCTCTGTAGGATGGCATCTGCCTTATACCTCGCCTTCTGGCCAGGTTATTACTCTGGATACCTCTCTGCGAGGCGATGCGTATTATGCCAGCGACCAATTGGATGATCCCTTTGATCCCACAAGCGATACATCTAATAATTTCACCGGTCGCGTTATCCCGTCAGTTTCTTTAAAATGGAGTTATCCATTTGTAAGACAGGCCGGAAGCGTTCGCCAAACTATTGAGCCGATTGTCGAAGCCGTTTGGTCAGAAGCCTTTGGAAGTAAGAATACGCCCAATGAAGACAGTTTGAGTTTTGAATTTGATGATACCAACTTATTTGGCTTCAACAGATATGCCGGTTTGGATCAAGTAGAAGAAGGGGCTCGCCTCAACTACGGATTGAATTTTGGATTTTATGGCGAAAACGGCGGCTACACCTCTCTTCTTTTAGGACAGAGCCTTTACGAAAACAGTAAATCAGACTTTGCAGATGAAAGCGGCCTTGATGAACAATTTTCTGACTATGTCGCCAGACTAGAAATTCAACCAACTGAGATGTTCAAATTCACTCAACGCGTTCGTCTTGGGCAGGACGATCTTAGTTTCGCCCGGAATGAAATTGATTTGACGTTTGGATCCGAGAATAACTGGTTCAACCTTGGCTACCTCAATTTGAAAGATGATCAGGCTGCTGCTGGGATTGAGAGCCACCATGAAATCAATTTTGCAGGGAAACTTAAACTGTCTGAATTCTGGAGTAGCTACGGATCCTACCGGCGAGACCTTGAAAACAATGGCTCGTCGATCGAAGGTGTCTTTGGGTTTGAATATTTGGATGAGTGCTTTGGCTTCGCGTTGGAAGCCACTAAAAAATTCACGCGAGACCGGGACGTTGAACCTTCCACGACAATCGGTTTTAAGATCAGGTTACTCCCCTTTAATTGATGTAACCTCAAAATAAGTTGTTAGATGCTATTCTTATCCAACGGTGATAGAATAGTTCACTCATTTTAAGTATGTTTTGATAAATCAAGTGATGGTCATGCGGAAAGTTCTAAACAGTCTATTTATAGCAACATTCTTAACTCTCTCAGCCAGCCAAATCGCGGCGCAGGAAGTTCAGAAAATAGTTGCCATTGTAAATGAAGATATTATCTCCGGCTTCGATGTAATCCAGCGGATTAACATGACCATTTTTATGGCGGGCATGCCGAACAATAATAAAACTAGAAAACAACTAGTGGGCTCAACTATCAATGCTTTAATTGATGAACGACTAAAAATTCAAGAGACCTCACGTCGCAACGTTGAAGCGAGTGATCAGGAAATCAGCAGCGCTCTTGAGAATATTGAAAAGCGTTTCAAAATACGTTCTGGCCATCTGGAACAAGCTCTTGCAACCAAGAATATTGATATAGATTCCGTTATTGACCAAGTCAAAGCGACAATCGCCTGGGACAAACTTATCCGCAAACGTATTGTCCCTCGCGTTAACATTACAGAAGCTGAAGTCAAAGCTGCTCAAGTAAAGGTGCGGGCAAACAAGGGGAAAACCGAGTATCTGATTAGAGAGTTTTTTCTGCCTATCTCCACGCCAAGGGAAGAACCTGAAGTTAGAAAATTCATTCAAGGTATGTATGAACAACTTAAAAAAGGGGCAAGCTTTTCCCGAGTAGCCACGCAGTTCAGTAAAGGCCCAACGGCTGCAAAAGGTGGCGCCGTCGGTTGGCAAATGCTGGAGGACATGGACCCTTCCGTTGCACAAGTAGTAGCGACAACAAAAAAGGGGAGAGTAACTAAACCCATCCGTACGACCGATGGATATTATATGGTAGCAGTTCGTGAAGTTCGCAAAATACTAAGTGATCAAGCAACAGACAGCCGCATGGATCTTAGCCAGATTGCGATCCCGCTCTCCCTTGCAGAGAAAAACGGATTTAAAGAAAGTCAGATTAGGCTCGCGCAATCGCTTAGTAATTTTGTAGATGACTGCAAATATCTGCCAACACTATTTAACCAGATTTCGAATGGCGGAAGCGGCAAAATGGGTCAGGTCAAATTAAGTAATTTACCTGAGAAATACCAAAAACTTGTTGTCAATCTTCAAAGCGGGGATGCTAGCGTGCCCTATCTTGATAAGGACATTTACCGTATTTTTATTGTTTGCAAACGACAAGATGCGCAAAAACAAAGCGATAGCGAAGACGCAATCCGCCAGCAAATCGGCAACAAACGGATTGAAGCGCGAGCGGATCGATACTTGAAAGATCTACGCCGTGAAGCCGTTGTTGAATCCCGATAATACGATAAGTAGCAATTACCCTTTATTGACCGTAAACGGATGGAACAGATGAGCCAAGAGGCCTTGGTATTAACTATGGGCGATCCGGCTGGTATCGGCATTGAAATTGCTACGAAGGCTTGGATCGCGCGGAAAAGTGAACAAATTTCACCGTTTGTTCTGGTCGGTGATGCTTCTTTGATTGAATTTCAGGTAGGAAAGCTTTTCTCAGACGTTGCAATCGAAATAGTAACGTCAGTTAAGCAAGGAATAGAATGCTTTGAGGGTTCTCTTCCCGTAATGGATCCCCATCAAGGGCAAACAGATTCCGAGAAAACGTTAGCTGCTATTGAATTAGCCACCAACCTTTGTCAGATCGGTGCGGCCACAGCCATGGTCACAAATCCAATCCAAAAGAAGCGATTATATGATGCCGGTTTTAGTCATCCAGGCCACACAGAATATTTAGCAGACCTTACAGGTGCTCCCGGTAAAGCCATCATGATGTTTGCCTGTCCTGGGTTAAAAGTTGTTCCTGCAACTATTCACATTCCCCTTGAAAAAGTTCCTGAATCAATTTCAGAAGAGCAACTAGAATATATTATCCGCACGACGATCAAGGACCTAAAAAGTCGCTTTGGCAAAGAAGATCCGCGAATTGTCGTGGCTGGTCTTAATCCTCATGCAGGGGAAGAAGGTAGTATCGGGCGACAGGAATTGGAAATTATCGGGCCACTTGTCGAAAGATTATCAAGCGAAGGCCTCCACGTAACTGGTCCCTACCCGTCAGATAGTTTGTTCCACGCAGCTGCACGCCAAAAATATGACGCTGCTATATGTATGTATCATGATCAGGCCTTGATACCAATTAAGACAATCGATTTTGACCGTGGTGTAAACGTTACACTAGGCCTGCCTATTATTCGCACCTCACCGGATCATGGAACAGCGGAGGATATTGCGGGTAAAGGTATCGCAAATCCAGCAAGTTTGATCGCTGCGATCAATATGGCAAATGAAATGGCTATTAGGCTTAAGGAAACTTCATGATGGATGACGGCGCCTCTCTTCCCCCGCTACGGGATGTGATTAATCAATATGGTCTTCGTGCTGAGAAGTCGTTGGGCCAAAATTTTTTGCTGGATCTCAATTTAACAGGCCGCATTGCAAGATGCCCGGGTTCTCTTGAAGGGGAAACTGTTCTTGAGATTGGCCCAGGGCCAGGCGGTCTCACACGTGCCATCCTATCGGCAGGTGTAGAAAAGCTCATTGCTATTGAAAAAGACACGCGTTGTCTTGCTCCACTACAAGATGTAACTGACGCATTTGGCGGACGTCTCACTGTTATCAATGGAGATGCGCTTAAGATTGACGAGACTGAATTACTCGGCACTAAGGCGCACATTATTGCAAATCTACCCTATAACGTCGCAACACCACTCCTGATTAAATGGCTCAAAAAGCGTGAGCATTTTAAATCTATGACGCTGATGTTTCAAAAGGAAGTTGGGGATCGTATTACCGCAGTCCCAAGAACAAAGTCCTACGGCCGCTTGTCAATTATATGTCAGTGGCTTTGTGAAGTTTCGCCGCAGTTTGATATCTCGCCTCGCGCCTTTACACCGCCGCCTAAAGTCACTAGTACTGTTGTGAAACTCGTTCCAAGAGAGACGCCCATTTATCCCGCGGATCTAAAAATACTGGAGAAAACAGTGGCCGCAGCGTTTGGGCAAAGGCGTAAAATGCTACGAGCAAGTTTGAAGCCGCTTGGCGGGCCGGCCGAAGAGTATCTGCTCGCAGCAGGAATTAAACCAACACAGCGAGCAGAAGAACTTTCAGTTGAAGAATTCTGCCGTCTATCAGAAATTTATCGCCAAAATCAATAACCTTCACGCAGCGCATCAACAAAGGTCAGCAAACCGGTTCTGCGAATACGCCGAACTCGCTCTGCTTGCAATATGGCTTTCACTTCCTGAATGCACCTATCTACATCGTCATTGACAACAACATAATCGTATTCCGCCCAATGGCTAATTTCTTCTGAGGCCTTGGACATACGTTCAGCAACGACTTCATCACTGTCTTGAGCTCGGCTTTTCAATCGTTTCTCAAGTGCTTTAGTAGAGGGCGGTAGCACAAAAATACTCACAAGATCGTCACCCGACTTTTGCGCTAATTGTTGTGTTCCTTGCCAGTCAATATCAAACAAAATATCATTACCGTTCGCTAAAGCTTCGCGGACTGGCTCACTTGGAGTTCCATAATAGTTACTGAACACCTTCGCGTGTTCGAGTAATTCATCACGATTTACAAGCAGATTAAACTCCACGGGCTCCATGAAATAGTAATCCTTGCCATCCACTTCACCCGGACGGGGTGCACGTGTTGTAGCTGATACCGACATCGACAATCTGTCGTCATCCTCTAACATCGCGCGGGAAATGGTTGTTTTTCCTGCACCGGACGGGGAAGACAGAACGAGCATAAGCCCGCGCCGATCAATATCTACTGTTTCTACTGTTTCTACTGTCTGATTTGACACGTTAAAGCCTTATTCAATATTTTGAACTTGTTCACGAAGGCGATCGATAATCACTTTCAGGTCAAGTCCAATTTGGGTTAATTCTTTATCGTTAGATTTGGAACAAAGGGTATTTGCTTCGCGGTTAAATTCCTGACAAATGAAATCCAGACGCCGGCCAATCCCTTCATCTTTATCACTGGCTAAAACATCACGTGCAGTCACCACATGACTGGCTAAACGATCAAGCTCTTCGGAAATATCGGCTTTCGTCGCCAGCATCGCCAACTCTTGTTCAAGTCGATCAGCGTCAATGGTTGTGCTCCCGCTGAGTAATGCCTCCATTTGTGTGTTTATCCGCGCTCTAACATTTTCTGGGCGAAGCGCAGCCACATTAAGAGCCTTTTGACTCAGCATTGCAATTTCATCAAGCTGGCCGTTAAGTACTGGGAGCAATTGTGAGCCTTCTTCAATCCGCGTTGCTAACAGATTATCAAAAAGACCGTTCAAAGAATTTGTTAACGCCTGCTCCAATGCTAGTTGTTCTTTGTCATCAGCATTTGATTTATCAGATTGTTCGATAACACCTTTGAGCCCCAACAGACCATCAATCCGAGCGGCTTCTATCCCGCCCTGTGAGGCTTTATCTTTGGCAACAGAAATGAGTTCATCAAGGAGAGCATGATTAACTTGATACTCGTTTTTCCCGGAAGATTGATTTAGTTGCAGGTGCAAATTAACCGTACCGCGCTGCAATCTGCTTTTTAGGTTTTTGCGAGCAGATTCTTCCACCTTGTCAAAACCATAGGGAATACGACAACGAATTTCCAAACCACGGCCGTTTACGCTTTTGGCTTCCCAAAGCCAAGAGTAATCAGCATAGGCGCCGCTTATACGGGCAAATCCAGTCATACTTTGCAAAGTCATGGTAGCCTCTCACTTCAATTGAACAATGACTGTGTATATCGTCATTTGAGACGCCGAACAAGAAAGCACGTAACATTTAAGATCTAGGGATACTTTATTTAATCTTCACAGGTTGTTGGTACCGGCTGCGAATGAAAGACGAACTGGCTCCAACAAGGAACGAGATCAAACTAACGGCGATATCTTTTTGTAATCCGGTGATTTGGTCAACGAATGAGAAACCCAGAAACACTCCCAATCCCAACACACCACCAATAGCAGCGCGAATAGCAATACCCGGACTGCGCTCTTTTTCATATCGACGTGCCTTAACTTCCCTTGCAATTGAGAGTGCTACACATGCAAGAACTCCCATAATCCCCCAAACGAACGACGCGGCGGAACCAATTGACAGCATGATTTCTGAAGCAAAATCTTCAACAAACATTCGTTGGGCAAGTGAACGCAAAAGCAATAACCCGGGAAGGAGGACGAGCACCAAGGCCGAAACAACCATCGGAATCACCCAAAACATTCCTACCGAAGCGCAGCTGTCAGAAATAGTTTTCCCGTTGACCTTGTCTGCTGAGTAGGTGGCTGACACTACATTTCTATAAGCGTTTTTAAGGGGTGTCATCGTTGTCTCTGTTTTGTTCGAGACGGAAAGCGTTTGGGCTTTGGCGATCGCGGCATCCAACGCGTTAAGTTGTTCATTTCCGGCAGAAGATGGGTGATGTAGAAAGAAACCAGCCAGCAAAATTGCATGATTTAGCAAATTTTCAATTTCCGGCTCCTCCTCCTTTGCTTCAGAATTAACATTAACAGGATTATTCGGCTGGAGAATTTTCGGCTCAAGTGAAGAATCTTCTGTGTTTTCTGATACTGAAGCCAATTTGGGCTCAAACTGTATTGAACCCTTTACAACTTTCGATGAATCTGGCTCATTCGCCACCTTCACCTTTTTTTCGAAAGCAGGTATCTCCGGTTTTGGATCAGGAGGTGCAATTTGTTTCTGTGTCACTTGCTGAATTAGCTTTAGAGCAGCGACAGGGTCCGCGAGGATCTCGCTACCAGGAGGCGAAGCGTCCTGCTTCGGTATAGGTAGTTTAGGTGAATTTTTACCCAACGCCTTGTCAATTATTTGATCCGTGTTTTCATGCATGTTTGCAACTTCTTTACGAAGCTCATGCAGGCATTCTCTCAAATCACGACGTTGTTTTAACAGGGTTTGAATGGAATCACTTGTCACTGACATTCTGCTTTGCCACTCCTTCTCAGTTCGTTTGAAGGTATGACGTTCACAAAGCCTTTTTGTGCCAATTTCTATACTATAGGCGCTATTTTTTCTTCTTAAGCTTACGCCAGTTTCTCACGTTACGATTATGCTCTGCCAATGTTGATGCAAAAACATGCCCGCCTTTTCCGCTTGCAACGAAGTATATATCCTTGGTTTGCATCGGCTCTAATACAGCCTTCAAACTCTCAAGCCCCGGATTGCAAATAGGCCCCACTGGCAGCCCACGTATTGTGTAGGTATTGTATTTATTAATGGCTGCGAGATCTTTTTTAGAGATTGAGCGCCCCAGATCCTTCAGACCATTTGTAACACCATAAACAACTGTCGGATCAGATTGCAGGCGCATCTTTTTCTTAAGCCGGTTAATGAAAACTCCGGCGACATGCGCCCGTTCTGAGGCCAAACCAGTTTCTTTCTCAACTATGGAAGCAAGAATGAGCAGTTCTTGTTTTGTCTTCACCAAAATATCAGGCTTGCGGTTTGCCCACAGTTTATCAAGACTGGTATTCATCGAATTTTGCATTCTGCGCGCTACGATATCCCGTTTATCACCTCGGCTGAACTGATAGGTTTCAGGAAGAACCGAGCCTTCAGCTAGTGTGATTGAAAGCGCACCTGATAACACCGAATTTTTTCGGATCAGGTCGGCGACTTCACGGCTTTGCAAGCCTTCAGGTATAGTCAAATAATGAGCGATCGATTTACCGGAAACCAACACAGCCAAGACGTCTTCACTTGTTGAGCCTTGACTAAATTGATATTCGCCCGCTTTTAGTTTTTTCTCTTGGGATTTAGCACGAACACCAAAGATGAAGGCAATGTCGTTATGAATAACGCCGGCGTTTTGTAGCTTTTTTGAGATTGCCCTTAGTCCTGATCCTTTTTCCAGAACCAGAACGACATCTTCTATCAGCGGGCCTTGTGTCGTGAACAAGTGCCACCCGTAAGCAGCAAAGCCGCCTACTGCAGCTGAAGATAGAAGGAGCAGGGCAAAAAAGAAGATTAAAAAGCGCTTCATCCTGCCTCGCAGAAATAATTAGACCCGTTTCATCACCAAACTAGCATTGGTTCCACCGAAACCAAACGAGTTGGAAAGAACAGCATCAACTTTTTTCTCTTGTGCGACATTTGGCACAAGGTTCAGATCCAGACCATCAGATGGATTTTCCAGATTAATTGTTGGAGGCAATACACCTTCTGTCATCGCAAGGATGGAGAAGACCGCTTCCACACCACCAGCAGCACCTAATAGATGGCCAATAGCTGATTTAGTCGAAGACATTGCAAGTTCCGGAGCCGAGCTTGCAAACAAACGTTTAACCGCGCTAACTTCAATTTCATCACCGAGCGGTGTTGATGTACCATGAGCGTTGATGTATCCGATATCTTCCGGGTTAAGCCCAGACTTACGAAGTGCCATCGCCATTGCGCGGTAGCCGCCGTCACCATCACTTGCAGGTGCTGTAATGTGATAGGCATCGCCTGAAAGGCCATAACCTACGACTTCTGCATAGATTTTTGCACCGCGTTTTTTTGCATGTTCATATTCTTCAAGAACAACAACGCCAGCGCCCTCACCCATAACAAAACCATCGCGGTCTTTATCATAAGGACGAGATGCCTTAGTTGGATCGTCATGGAAGCCTTTGGACAAAGCTTTAGCAGACGAGAAACCCGCAAAACCGATCCGGCACATAGCAGCTTCTGCACCGCCAGCGACCATTACGTCTGCATCATCGTCCACGATCATGCGAGCCGCATCACCAATAGAGTGCGCACCTGTAGAACAAGCAGTCACAACCGCATGATTTGGGCCTTTAAATCCATGACGAATTGAAACCTGACCAGAGATCAGATTAATCAATGCACCTGGAATAAAGAACGGGCTGATGCGTCGCGGCCCTTGTTCGTGCAATTTTATTGAGTTTGCTTCAATAGAAGGAAGACCACCAATACCAGACCCAATCGATACGCCCGTTCTGGTGATTTCTTCTTCTGTTTCAGGCTTCCAGCCTGAATCCGCAATGGCTTCGTCAGCCGCAGCGATACCATAAATGATAAAGCTATCTAATTTGCGTTGTTCCTTAGGGGCCAACACATCGTCGACCCTAAAGGAATCCGGTATATTTTCATCGATAGGTACTTCGCAGCCGTATTTAACCGTCAAGTCTGTTGTATCAAACTTGGTGATCATACCGGCACCAGATTCTCCATTGATCAAACGTTCCCAGCTGGGTTTAACACCATTCGCTAAGGGAGTTACAAGACCAAGACCAGTGACAACTACACGACGCATGATAATTCCTATCGAAGAAAGAGTTTGCGAAGAACTATAAAACTTTTAAAGGCGCAGAATTAAGCTGCGTCGATGAAGGTGATAGCGTCTTTCACTGTCAGAATTTTTTCTGCAGCATCGTCAGGAATTTCGATACCGAATTCTTCTTCGAATGCCATAACAAGTTCAACAGTGTCCAGGCTGTCAGCGCCTAGATCGTCGATGAAGCTGGCTTCGTCGCCTACTTTTGCTTCTTCAACACCAAGATGTTCAATTACGATTTTTTTTACGCGTTCAGCTGTATCACTCATTAGTTCTATCCTTAGATATACCGGCTATTAAATTACAAATTATTCCTTACCGCCAGTGACCACAAATTACAAGGGACAACAAGCGGCTAAATCTCGTGGCGTTCCTAACATACTTTACAGTCATTGCAAAGAAAACCTGTTACATACTTCTAATCATCAAAAGCAATTAGAAGCACAATGTGGTCAAATCATGACCTAGATCATTGCCATCCCGCCATTTACGTGCAGAGTTTGCCCTGTGATATAGGCTGCTTCATCTGAAGCCAGATACAAAACAGCCGCCGAAATATCCTTTGGATCCCCAAGGCGCCCTGCGGGTACATTTGTCAGTAATTTGCTTTTCTGATCATCAGTAAGTTCATCTGTCATAGCCGTGGCAATGAAACCCGGTGCAACACAATTTACAGTAATTCCGCGCCCTGCAACTTCTTGACCAAGTGATTTAGACATACCAATCATTCCGGCCTTGGACGCCGCATAATTCATTTGGCCAGGATTACCAGTTACGCCAACGATAGAAGTAATTCCGATGATACGGCCATTGCGACGCTTCATCATTCCGCGCAGGCTGTTCCTAGACAGTTTGAAGGCCGCCTTTAAATTCACGTCCATGACGACGTCCCAATCTGCGTCTTTCATGCGCATTGCAAGGCCGTCGCGTGTAAGACCTGCATTATTCACCAGAATATCGACCTGCCCCATTGCCGCGTCTGCATCTTTAATCAGATTGTCCACAGCTTCCATATCAGACAGATTACACGGAACGACATGAACGCGATCACCACCGATTTCGTCAGCAAGTGCCTTCAATGCATCTTCTCTCGTTCCAGAAATCGCTACTGTAGCGCCAGCTGCATGTAAATCTTTTGCAATAGCAGCACCAAGGCCACCAGACGCACCGGTTACAAGTGCGCATTTACCTGAAAGGTCAAACATTAATATCTCCCGCTTCCCTGCTTTATGATGTGCAGGACAAATTAAAGTGATTTTAAAAAGGCTTCAATGTCAGCAGGCCCTTGAATAGCGCTGCCCTTCATTTCCTTGTTAATTCTACGCACCATGCCGGACAGGATCTTACCTGTACCAAGTTCAAACAGAGACTCGATGTCCTGAGTTCCCATAAATAGAACACTTTCGCGCCATCTGACACGGCCAGTTACTTGTTCTATTAAGAGCGAGCGAATTGTTTCTGGATCGCTCACCTCATCAGCAGTTATGTTTGAAACAAGTGGTACTGACGGCGGCACGATTTTTACGTCAGTGAGTTTTGCGGCCATTTCATCGGCGGCAGGCTGCATTAGCGGGCAATGGAAAGGCGCGCTAACCGGAAGCAACATGGCTTTACGAACACCTTTTTCTTTCGCAAGCTCAATCACACGCTCAACCGCTTGTTTATGACCGCTTAAGACAACTTGCCCGACAGCATTATCATTCGCCACGACACAAATACCGTCCGCATCAGCGGCCGCGGCGGCTTCAGCGACGAGCTCTTCCACCGGCTCAATATCCATTCCAAGAAGAGCCGCCATCGCGCCAAAACCAACAGGGACCGCTTTTTGCATGGCAAGTCCTCGTGCTTTTAAAAGACGCGCCGTATCAGCGAGTTCCAAAGAACCAACAGCTGTCAAAGCAGAATATTCGCCAAGGGAATGACCTGCTACAAACGACGACGCATCGGAAAGCTTAAAATTGCCTTCACTTTCCAGAACCCGTGCAACGGCGACACTCACGGCCATCAAAGCTGGTTGCGTGTTTTCAGTCAGCGTTAAATCTTCAATCGGACCTTCATACATAAGGCTTGTAAGTTTTTGGCCGAGGGCATCATCAACTTCTTCAAATACTTGTGCTGCCACTGGAAAGGCTTCAGCAAGTTCCTTGCCCATGCCGACAGTTTGGCTTCCCTGCCCTGGAAAAACGAATGCGCGTTTCATTATAATTGGTCCGTTCTAGTTAAACTTATGTGACACAGTCATATTACTTAAGAATATCCTGTCAAGCCTACTTGCATAAAGTAGATAAATCTATATAGTCCGCCGCCTCAATACTCCTTGCCGACGGAGGTCGGCTACGTCTGTCCAGTTGATGATAGTCATTAACACCAGACACCAAAAGCCATAAGGAGCTTATACATATGCCTCTATATGAGACAGTTTTTATTGCCCGTCAGGACATTTCAAGCCAACAGGTTGATACACTGACCGAACAAATGTCCAGCTTTATCACTGAAGGCGACGGTACCGTTGCTAAAGTTGAAAACTGGGGCCTTCGCAATCTTGCTTATAAAGTTAAGAAAAACCGTAAAGGCCATTACGTACTTTTGAGCATCGATGCACCTGCTGTAACAGTTAAAGAAATGGAACGTAACCTTCTTCTTAGTGAAGATGTACTACGTCACATGACTTTACGTGTTGAAGAGCTTGAAGAAGGCGATTCAGTAATGCTGCAAAGCAAAAGCAGTCGTTCAGGCGGCCGCCGTGATCGTGATGAAGAAACCAAATCCGAAGCTGCTCCTGCTAAAAAAGAAGAAGAAGCAACTGAAGTAACTACAGAAGGGGAAGAATAATGTCTGATGCACGTCGTCCATTTTTCCGTCGCCGTAAGACTTGCCCTTTCACTGGTGAAGGTGCACCAAAGATCGATTACAAAGACGTAAAGCTTCTACAACGTTTTGTTTCCGAGCGCGGTAAAATCATGCCAAGCAGAATCACTGCCGTTTCAGCTAAGAAACAGCGTGAACTTGCTAAAGCTATCAAACGCGCACGTAACATTGCGTTGCTGCCGTTTGTTGTAAAATAAGTAACACCGGGTAGGCGGTTCGCCGCCTGTTCCGATAGTGGGATATATGATTAAGGACATAAGCATTAGTGCATCCCTCGGGATTGCCAGTACACTATTTTTATCACTCTCTTTAATTGGAGCTGGTGAAAACGCAGTGAATACAAATGCTTTTCAAGCATTGTCCTTAATGACTTTATCAGTCATCCCCTTGTTCATTGCTGGACTAGGTTGGGGTTTGACAGGTGGAGTGGTTTCAGTGGTAACGGGTGCCGTTGTCGCTGCAGCTTTTATAGCTCCGCTTTTCAGTCTGACATACGTTTTGACTTGCGGCCTACCAGTTTTGGCCATCACACGCCAATCATTGCTATGGCGCGAGGAAAACGAAAAAATATTCTGGTATCCAGTATCGAACCTTTTCGGTGTTTGGGTGCTTGTTAGTATCACTCTGTCATGTATGGCAATCGCCTTGCTTTATATGAACGAGGAATTGAGGAACGCTTTGATCACACAGTTTGATCAGATCATTCCACAGCTCCAAAAACAGGGTGGTGTATTTGCGACGGTGACTGCCGAAAAAGTTGTCTGGCTTATGCCTCAGTTTTTTGGGCCGTTTTGGGGAATTGTTCTCATGATGGGCGGTTGTCTGGCACAAGGTGTGCTGGTACGCTTTAAAAAGAATGTTCGTCCAAGTCCGGAGTTTTCCGGATTAAAAATGCCAAAATGGGTGGCAATTGTGACAATTGGAGTGTTCGTGTTCGGCACGTTCTTCAATGTAGCAGAACCTATTATTGGTGCCGTTGTTCTAACACTGGAAATCGTCTTTTTTCTTCAGGGAATTGGCGTTATCCATAGGGTATCCAGGAGCTGGAAATTCCGCTCCGCTATGTTGGCTGCGGTGTATTTGATTATGATTTTAATGTTCTGGCCTGTGTTAGTGGTTGCACTACTCGGGCTGGTCGATAGTTGGGTTGGATTTAGAGAGCGTTTAGACGCGATCCCCAGCCAGGAGGAAGACTAATGGAAATTGTATTGCTGGAGCGTGTTGAAAAACTCGGTCAAATGGGTGATGTCGTTACTGTAAAGAACGGCTACGCTCGCAACTTCCTGTTGCCACAAGGTAAAGCCCTTCGTGCCAACAAGGAAAACCTAAGCGCTTTTGAAGCGAGAAGAGTACAGCTCGAAGCTGACAACTTGAACCGCAAAGATGAAGCACAAAAAGTTGCTGAAGAGCTGGAAGGTAAAGTTGTTATGCTTATCCGCGCAGCCAGTGAAAGCCAGCAGCTTTACGGTTCTGTAAGCACACAGGATATTGCACGTATTGTTACTGAGAACGGTGTAACTGTAGACCGCAAACAAGTTGTGATGGACAAGGTTCTTAAAAACCTTGGCCTACACGAAGTTCGTGTTCGTTTGCACCCGGAAGTAAGTGTTGGCATCTTTATCAACATTGCACGTTCTGAAGAAGAAGCCGTAATTCAAGCACGTGGCGAGTCTGTTGAAGAAGCTGCAGAAGCTGCTTTGGACGCACGGGATGAAGCAGTTGCGAGTAAATTCGAATCAACTGCTGATCATGGAGAAGAAGGCGAAGATTAATACTCTTCCTTTTCAATCACTGATATAAGAAAACGGCACCATTAATTTGGAGCCGTTTTTTTTATGCCAAAACGTGAATATTCGTTATCCCCAAGCTTTCTTGACATTTTGTCAAAGTTATAAGGGGTTTATAGTAGTTTTCCACGTTTTCCACAGGCTGTGAATAACTGTTATCCACATAAATCGACAAAAGATACTTGAAAATCGTGCTCTGCAGGCCGGCTCCTTGTGTTACAAATTTCGAATGGAAAGTACTATCGACACACCCAATATGAATGAGGGAGATACGTCCTCCCCTGCCTATCGCTCGATGCCGCATAATCTGGATGCTGAACGCGATCTGTTAGGCGCCATCCTCATCAATAACGAGGCTAGCGCGAAGGTAAGTTCTTTCCTAAAGCCAGAGCATTTCTTTGAGCCTGTACATTCTCGAATTTTCGACGCTGCATCTGTTCTGATTGACCGGGGGGAAATAGCAGATCCGATCACGTTGAAATCCTATTTCGAAAATGACGAAGCTCTAACTGATATCGGCGGTTCACAGTATTTGGCCCGCCTTGCTGCCTCTGCAACGACAATTATCAACGCAGAGAACTACGGGAAAATCGTTTACGATTTGGCCCTGAGACGCGAACTGATCAATCTTGGCGAACAGATCGTTAATACGGCCTTTGATTCAGAGTTGGACGAGACATCGGCAACTCAAATCGAATTTGCGGAAAAGCAGCTTTTCGCATTGGCTGAAAGCGGCAGTCACGAAGGCGGGCTTACTCCCGTCCGTGTGGCTGTAAATATTGCCGTTAAATCCATTGAGGATGCGTTTCAGCGCGATGGCAATCTAGTTGGCGTCACGACCGGTCTCCGGGACATGGACGCCAAACTCGGCGGGCTCCACAAATCGGACTTGCTGATCCTTGCGGGGCGCCCGTCGATGGGTAAAACGTCGCTTGCGACGAACATCGCGTATAATGCTGCGAAAGCACATCATGCATCTGGGGGGAAAGAGGGCGCCTCGGTTGGATTTTTTTCATTGGAGATGTCAGCCGAACAACTTGTAGGGCGTGTGCTGGCTGAAGCCACTGAAATTAGTTCAGAAAAATTGCGTCGCGGCGATATAACGGATGAAGAATTTGCCAATCGCCTTGTCCCGCAAAGTGCTTTGCTTTCTGAGTTACCGCTTTATATTGATGATACACCGGCCATTTCGATTGCTGCGATGAGGACGCGCGCGCGGCGACTTAAACGCAGTCATGGTTTGGGGTTGATCGTTGTTGACTATCTTCAGCTTATGAAAGGTAGTGGCCGCGGAGACAATCGCGTACAGGAAATATCCGAAGTGACGCAAGGTTTGAAGGCTATTGCAAAGGAACTGGAAATCCCGGTTATCGCACTTTCCCAGTTATCGCGTCAGGTTGAAAACCGCGATGACAAACGACCCCAATTGTCTGATCTCCGCGAATCTGGATCGATCGAGCAGGATTCGGACGTTGTAATGTTTGTGTACCGAGAAGAATATTATGAAGGCCGTAAAGAGCCGACGGAAGGCACACCTGAACATCTTGAATGGCAAGAACGTATGGCTCGGGTGCATAACATGGCTGAAGTCATCATAGGCAAACAACGGCACGGACCAATTGGTAATGTAAAACTAATGTTCCAGCCCGAGTTTACGCGATTTGGAGACTTGGCACTGGACCAATATTTGCCGGAGCAATACTGATGGACCCGCGGCTTGCTGGTGGATATGTAACCGTTGATCTTATTGCGATCCAGCAAAACTACCGCTTCTTAAGTGAAAACTTGAAAGACAGTGAATGCGCAGCAGTTGTAAAGGCTGATGCGTACGGTTTGGGAGCTCACAAAGTAGCCCCTGCCCTTGCAGAAGCTGGCTGCCGCAAATTTTTCGTGGCGCTCCCCGAAGAAGGCATCGAAATACGCAAGCATCTTCCTGAAATAGAGATTTTTATTTTAGGCGGGTTATTTGATGGCTGTGAAATCCTGTACATACATGAACGCTTAGCACCGGTTCTCAATTCGATTGAAGAAATAAAAATTTGGTCCAACCTAACAGAAGAACATGGGCCTTTACCCGCTATTCTTCACCTAGAAACAGGTATATGTAGATTAGGGCTTAACGAAAAAGACGTTCGCATACTCGCTGATAATCCCGCAATGATGGACGGTATCGAATTCGATTATGTTATGAGCCACTTGGCAAGTGCAGATAAGCCAGATGACCTTCAAAACAAAGCACAGTTAGCACAATTCAAATTTCTTCGCGAACTGCTGCCGGAAGGGTTGCAACAAACTCCAGTATCATTTGCAAATTCCAGTGGGATTTTTTTGGGAAACGACTACCTTTTTGATCTGGCAAGACCCGGAATAGCCCTGTTTGGCGGGAACCCGACACCGGAAAAAGAAAACCCCATGCAGGAAGTTGTTCAGTGGCAAGGAAAAATCCTGCAAGTTCAGGACGTTGACAGCGAAAAACCCGTTGGCTATGGTGCGACTTATCGAACTACTGGAAAAACTCGTATTGCTACTGTCGCAATCGGCTATGCAGACGGCTATTTCAGGTATCTTGGTAACAAGGCAGAATGTTCGATAAATAATAAACGGGTGCCGGTGGTGGGACGAGTATCGATGGACATGATTGCCGTTGATGTAACATCCATCCCCAGGGAAGAGTGTAAACGGGGTGATTTAGTCAATTTGATTGGCGGGGGCATAACGCTGGATGAACTAGCGAACAAGGCCGAAACTATCTCCTACGAAATCCTCACGTCCCTAGGACATCGCTGCCACCGCAGGTATCTGGAAGCTGGGATTTAGGGCCAAACTGAATGGAATGGAATTTTCTGGCGGCAATTGGCCGTGTGACACTTCGCTTTATGGCCGCGGTTGGACATCTGTCGCTGTTTACTGTTCAAACAGTAAAACATATTACTCTCCCACCTTTCTATCTTAGGATCTTTCTCCGCCAACTAATGAGCATTGGATACTATTCGTTACCCGTTGTTGGAATGACTGCGTTGTTCACAGGCATGGTTCTCGCGTTGCAAATTTATGTTGGTTCTTCACGATTTAACGCAGAAAGTGCTGTTGCAACGATCGTGGTGATTGGTCTTACTCGTGAACTCGCCCCTGTATTAAGTGGTTTGATGATCGCTGGCCGAGTTGGCGCTGCGATAGCTGCCGAGATTGGTACAATGCGTGTGACAGAGCAAATAGATGCTCTTGTCACCCTATCGACCAACCCCTATAAATATCTGGTTGCCCCCAGGGTTCTCGCGGGCGTAATCACCTTGCCCATACTGGTCTTGCTAGCTGATATCATTGGTGTTTCAGGCGGCTACCTAGTTGCAACAGAATCTCTCGGCTTTAATCCAAGCTCATATATAAAAAACACATTTGATTTTCTAGAAACTCGCGATGTTGTCTCTGGATTGATTAAATCTTCCGTGTTTGGATTTATTGTTACTCTCATGGGGTGCTATCACGGTTTTAATTCAACAGGCGGCGCCCAAGGTGTCGGACGCGCAACAACAAACGCCGTTGTCTCGTCCTTTGTCTTGATTTTGATCAGCGATTACTTCCTGACTGTAATGTTGCTTGATTGATCTAGATATGAGCGAAACCAGCAAAATAAGCCTTAAAAATGTAAGCAAGTCGTTTGGCTCAAAGCATGTCCTGAATAATTTGTCGCTGGAAATAGCAGAAGGCGAATCTCTTGTTGTTATTGGCGGCTCTGGCACAGGCAAATCAGTGATGCTCAAATGCATACTGGGGCTACTTGAGCCTGATTCTGGTGAAATTTTTATCGATGGTCAGCAGGTTGTAGGCATGTCACCGAGCAAACGTGAAGCATCGCTTAAGAAAACAGGCATGCTCTTCCAGTATGCTGCTTTGTTTGACAGTTTACCTGTGTGGGAAAATGTCGCTTTTGGCCTTATGCAGGCTCATGGCATGGCCCGCAAAGACGCAAAGGATGTTGCAATCGAAAAACTGGCACTGGTTGGTTTGGGCGCAGATATGGCGAACCAAAATCCGTCGGCTTTATCGATTGGAATGCAAAAACGAGTGGGCCTCGCCCGCGCCATCGCAACAAATCCCGAGATCATATTCTTTGATGAACCCACAACTGGCCTTGACCCGATTATGGGTGACGTGATCGATAATCTGATCCGTGACTGTACAAAGCATTTGGGGGCAACAACCCTAACCATTTCTCATGATATGGAAAGTGCACAAAAAATTGCCGACAAGATCGCACTGATCTATAAAGGCAGTGTTGTGTGGGTGGGCCCGGCAAGTGAAATTGACCACTGCGGAAATCCATATGTAGAGCAGTTTGTTCGGGGCGATATTGAGGGCCCTATTGAGCTGGATATTTTAAAACCCTGACAGATTGGGCCAGTATGGCGCGAGCAACTGAAATATATTCCTGCCAAACCTGCTCTAGCAGCTACAAAAAATGGCAAGGAAAATGCGACACCTGCGGTGAATGGAACTCAATTGTAGAGGAAACCGGCAAGGAAGCCGTTCCAAAGGGGCTATCAACTGGCAAGGGTCGTAATCTGGTCTTTACTTCATTGGACGAAGATACCATTGAACATAAAAGGCACATGTGCGGCCTTGCTGAACTTGACAGAGTTTTGGGCGGCGGTTTTGTTCCAGGATCTTCCATCCTCATCGGCGGTGACCCCGGTATTGGTAAATCGACGATCCTGCTGCAAGCTGTTGGTATCATGGCCAAACGTGGCCACAGCTGCACTTACATTTCAGGTGAGGAAGCTACCCAGCAAATATCCATGCGTGCACGTCGCTTAGGACTGCAAGATAGCCCTGTTCAGCTGGCATCCGCCAATTCGCTTCGTGATATCGTGACTAGTCTAGAAAAATCCAAAGCACCCGACCTGCTGATCATTGATTCAATCCAAACTATGTATGCGGACAATATCGACAGTGCGCCCGGTTCAGTATCGCAGGTCCGTGCCTGCTCGCAGGAACTCATTCGCCTGGCCAAGAAAATTGGATGTGCGCTTATGCTTGTTGGGCATGTCACCAAAGACGGGCAAATCGCCGGTCCGCGTATATTGGAACATATGGTCGACACAGTTCTGTATTTTGAAGGGGATCGCGGCCATCAATTCCGGATCCTACGCGCTGTCAAAAACCGTTACGGTGCAACTGATGAAATCGGTGTCTTTGAAATGACGGATAAAGGGCTTAGCGAGGTTGCCAACCCCTCCTCTCTTTTCTTAAATAATCAGGACAGGGAAATCAGCGGCTCCTCGGTCTTCGCCGGCATGGAAGGTACGCGCCCCCTGCTTGTAGAAATTCAAGGACTGGTCGCGCAATCACAACAAGCAACGCCAAGACGTGCCGTCGTTGGTTGGGACTCCAGCAGGCTCGCAATGATTCTGGCAGTGCTGGATTCACGTTGTGGTTTGTCTCTATCTGGTATGGAAGTATATCTAAATGTCGCTGGCGGATTACGAGTTCAAGAGCCCGCAGCAGATCTAGCCGTTGCAGCAGCCCTTGTTTCTTCAATATCTGACATCCCGGTACCCGAAAACAGTATCATTTTTGGTGAGATTGGCTTATCTGGTGAAGTACGTGCCGTAGGACAGACGGACGCCCGTCTGAAAGAGGCAGCAAAACTTGGATTTACGGCAGCAATTATTCCGCGAGGAAGCAAGGTGAAGAAATCGACTTTAAAAATCATTGAAGTTGAGCATCTATCGGAAATCGTCCGACTGTTCACCGGTAAAAAACCTGATCAATCGGTCAAGGCTAGCTAGGACGTAGGAATGGAAGAACTGCCAATCAATATCACAGACGCAGTAATCCTGCTGATCCTCCTTATTTCTGCAATCTTCGGATTTGCAAGAGGATTTGTGAAAGAGGTACTCTCCATCACTGGGTGGGTTGGAGCTTCATTTCTGGCACTCTATTTATTCCCTTTATTGAAACCTTATGTCCGCGTCTACGTCGATAACTTATTGATAGCCGACATCCTTACTGGCGCTGGAATTTTCATCCTCAGCCTGGTAATATTATCCTTTATAACCCACGCTATCTCAGAGAAAGTAAAGGCTTCCGCTCTTGGGGCACTTGATCGTTCACTTGGGATATTTTTTGGTATCGCGAGGGCCGCTATCCTCATCGGAATTACATGGCTTGCATATGTACAGTTTATTCCGCCTAAGGACCGCCCTATCTGGATTACAGATGCAAAAATGCTTCCCATTGCAAAAGCCAGTGGGGAATTCGTGGCGCGGCTAACACCGCCTGACATGCAAGCCAATTTACGCATCGCCGCAGAAAGCGCAGGAGAATCTGCTGGATCTGCAAAAAAAGCATATGAAGCAATCCCTGAAGCGGTTCGAGATGATGTTGAAAAGACCGTCAAAGGGGCCATGGACAAGTTGGATAAAGGATACGACACGAAATCCCGCCAGCAAATGGAAAATCTCACTAAAGGTACCCAGGTAAAACCATGACCAAATTTGATATGTTTCCCCAGTACAGCAATCCGTTCGATGATGACAAACTGCATGAAGAATGTGGTGTATTTGGTATCTACGGCCATGAAGAAGCATCGGCCCTGACAGCGTTGGGATTGCATGCACTTCAACACCGCGGACAAGAAGCTGCCGGCATCGTTAGTCTGGATGGCAAGCGCTTTCATAGCCATAAAGCCATGGGAAAAGTGGGAGATAACTTTTCCACTGAAGAAGTTATCAAAAGCTTGAAAGGTAACGCAGCACTTGGGCATAACCGATACGCAACAACGGGCGGAACCGTTATTCGTAATGTTCAGCCGATTTTCGCCGACCTTGCCAATGGTGGCCTTGCAGTAGCACACAACGGAAACCTGACAAACGCGACAACTCTCCGTAAACAGCTCGTCGCTGAGGGAAGCATTTTCCAGTCTACAATGGATACAGAAGTCATTATCCACTTGATTGCAAATAGTAAGAAAATCAAAGTCGTAGATCGCATTGTTGATGCAATGCATAAAATTACGGGCGCCTATTCCCTTGTCGCACTCACCAGCAAAAAGCTGGTCGGTATGCGGGACCCCCATGGCGTTCGGCCACTGGTTCTTGGAAAGCTTGATGGTGCGTATATTCTAACATCTGAAACTTGCGCACTTGATATTATCGGTGCTGAATTTATTCGCGATGTAAAACCGGGTGAAGTCGTAATCGTTGATCAAAACGGTATTAATTCGATCTCACCTTTCACGGCACCACCGCAACGCTTCTGTATTTTTGAGCATATCTATTTTGCGCGCCCTGACAGCGTTCTTGAAAATCGCTCTGTATACGAGGTTCGAAAATCTATCGGTCGCCAACTCGCTATTGAAAACCCAGTGGAGGTTGACGCCGTTATTCCTGTTCCAGACTCAGGAACACCTGCTGCAATCGGATATGCAGAGCAGTCGGGTATTCCGTTCGAACTTGGTATCATCCGAAATCACTATGTCGGCCGTACCTTTATTGAACCAACAGACCAGATCCGTCATTTGGGTGTTAAACTGAAACACAACGCTAACCGGTCTATGATCGTAGGCAAGCGGGTCGTCTTGGTTGATGACAGTATTGTGCGCGGGACAACATCTACCAAAATTGTTCAGATGGTTCGCGAAGCAGGCGCAACAGAAGTTCACATGCGCATTGCAAGTCCGCCAACCTCACACTCTTGTTTCTATGGCGTCGACACACCTACTCGCCAGAAACTCCTTGCTGCCCAGTATAATTTGGAAGAAATGTGCAAATTCATTGGCGCTGATAGCCTCAGCTTCATCTCACTAGATGGCCTCTATGTTGCCATGGGTGAAAAGGGCCGCAATTCAGAGCAGCCACAGTATTGTGATGCCTGCTTCACCGGTGACTACCCAATTAGTCTTGTTGACCATGACAGTGGTGCAGATGAAGAGCTGACATTGCTCGCAGAAAGCTCTTAAGGCAGTATTTGATATGAAAAGATTTGAAGGCAAGACCGCTCTTGTTACTGGAGCCTCTCGCGGTATTGGCGCGGCGATTGCGAAAGCACTCGCGGCTGAAGGCGCTCACGTTATTCTTGTTGCCCGCTCTGTCGGTGCACTGGAAGAGGTTGACGATGCAATCCAGAATGCAGGTGGTAGCGCGACACTAGTGCCTCTTGACCTAACTGACACTAATACAATTGACGGCCTCGCGTCTCCTTTGTATGAACGATGGAAAAAGCTCGACATTTTGGTGGCGGCTGCAGGAACTCTTGGCAAGCTCACCCCCCTTCATCAATATGATCCAAAGCTTTGGGAAGATGTTTTCAAGCTGAACGTTCATGCCAATTGGCGCTTAATTCGCGCACTCGACCCGCTCCTACGTGCGAGTGAGAACGGTCGTGCTCTGTTTGTCACAGATGGGCCCGCAAGTGAAACCAAGCAATATTGGGGCGGTTATGCGGCCTCAAAAGCAGCATTGAACGAAATGATCCAAACATATGCTGCGGAAACCGCTAAAAGTAATCTGAAGGTGAACCTGATCGACCCAGGTCCAGTTGCAACAAAACTACGGCTTTCGGCATATCCAGGAGAAGATCAGAGCACTTTACCAACAGCTGACGACAAGGTTGAGCTCTTTCTAAACGCACTTGATGTCTCCTACACAGGCAACGGAAACTTGATTAAATAGTCCATCGGCAAGGGCATAACATTTGCGCCCCCGCTTATTTCCGGTCATGATATATCCAAAATAAAACATTCCAAAAATGGAAGGGTATATCATGACGTCCACCGAAATCGCTTCAATCAAAGCTCAAGCAGAACTTCATCATGCCTACTTTTTAGGTCTGCAACTTATGGTATCCAGCCGTAAGGGCCCAGAAGTTATGGAAGAATGGATGTTCAGGCTTTTTCGTCGCCAACATCTCGATAAATTCCTCAGTAGCTTTCAGAAACTGGACCTCCAGGGCGAGCCTGACGCAGTGGCTTGCGCTAAATACCACGTTCTATCAAATGCGATCGGCGGTGTTGCCGTTGAATATATGGAAGAAAGTGACAAGAAAGCGTGGGTTCGCTTTCGTTATCCTCGCTGGATGTATGATGGGCCGGCACTCTGCGGTGTCCCTGTTGGCGTTGGACGCGGATTTATGCGCGGTTGGTACGCCCACAATGGTGTGTCCCTCGAAAATCCGCGGCTTGGGTATGTGTGTGTATCTGAAGACCTTACCGGTGAATTCGGGTTTTGCGGATATTTCAAAGAATATGATCACGACCTAGAAGACGACGAGCGCTTGCAGTTTGCTAAAGGCGAACTTCCCCCGCCTTATAATCCTGATCACCAGCCAAGCCCCCCAATCACTGAATGGAGTGAAGATCGTCTGGAAAAAGCGAATCGAAACTACGCCATGGAATATGTCCGAAATGGCTTAGTTCAACTTTCAACAATCATTGGCGACGCAGAAACACAGGAATTAGGTGCTCTTTCTGCGCGTCTTATTGGACTGCAATATTACCCAAAAATAGCTGCTATCGTTGGTGCGACGGACGGTACAGTAGAAGATGCACGGGATTTCCTTATCTCAATGATGAATGGCATGGGTGATAAGACGACACTTCTGGCTAATTCTAACGAGAAACATGCTGGGTTTGAACACAGTGGTCTTCGTATTGTCAGAGGCCTTGAAGGGGCCTCTCGCGCTTTGATTATGAATTGCTGGCGTGAACTTTGGCTCGGCTGTGTAAGATCTCATAGGGAAATGCTCACCCTTGAGATGCAACAGATAAACGAAGATAAATTGTTATGGCAGGTTCAAAGCCTACGGTAGCTACAAGTTTTTAATATAATCCTGAAAAGATCTTCCGGGGCGAATATGGAAAAGCGTATCCGTCCCGGTAACAGATTTAAATTTATCAACTCGAAAGTTCCTAAATCCGTCTTTACTTTCGCACCATGCGGTCAGCAACCAAACTTCATCAAATGTGGTAAGCCCCAAAGGCTGTATAATGCGTTGCGTGGCAACACCTTCCAACGACACATAGTGTGCATTTAATCTTTCCTTTCTGTTGATAGCATTTCTAAGCATCGTTAGTATATTGCCCTCAAACTGACCTTCCCCTGGAAAATTGGAATGGGCCAGTAACGGCGCATCCATAAATCGTTCCCGGACTTGTTCAGGAAGCACAGCGCTAATTTTTCCCATTGTTCTAGACGCCGCATCAGATAGATCTTTATCACTTCTGCTTGAGACCATGCGAAGACCAAGCACCAATGCATCCAGTTCATTTTCATCAAAATGCAGAGGTGGTAAGAAAAAGCCACCCTCAATTTGGTAGCCAATTCCCCCTTCACCTCGAACTGGCGCACCTAATCCCTGCAACATACTCATATCGCGATAAATCGTTCGCACGGAGACACTGTATTTCTGCGCAAGCGTTTCAGCGGATATTGGTCGGCGAGCGACACGCAAGTCATCCAGAATTTCAAATAATCTTATTAATCTCATGTCACACCCTGACATAAATTGTCAGGGATGTCACATATTGTTCTTTCAACACCAAATCACGGTGGCAACGCTTTAGGAAAACATATGTTAAACAAACACTTAAATAGCTATTCTGTAATGGGTTTCGCAACTTTCAACAAACGCCCCGGCGTGGAAACAAGTGCTATAATTGACGCCTCGTTAAATTGGAGTCGCGAGTTTTTGGGCCCGCTGGAAGGGATTGGCTTTCACTGCCTTTTCCAAAATATGAACGGTGGCTTTGCCGACATCATATTAGCAACCGACTTTGAAGCGCTGGGGCAAATGAACGAGGACTTTAGCTCATCTGAAACCTCAGCGAAAATGATGCAGTTGTTGGACCCAGACAGCATCAAGCTAAATGCAATGGCAATATCACAAGAGGGATTTACACCGCCCGAAGATTTTTCCTGCCTTGAAGTGGGTTTTATGAAATCTGAGACCTCTTCAAAAGAGCAGATTCTAAAACATTCTCAGATGTTGGAAGAAAATTATTTGAGAAAATTTGATAACACTAAAGGGCATTTTATCGGGGAAATTGAACCGGGATCTTACACCGATGTCACTTTTGGACGAACGTTGGGAGATACCCGAAAAATCTGTATGGATTTCGACAATGATCAAACCGCAAAAGAGTTCTTATCTTTGTTTGACCCAAGTAGCTTCAAATTAGATTTCTGGTCATTGCTCGCATAAAAATGGGCGGGAAATAAATCCCGCCCAAAATCATTTTTTGTCTTTTGCATAAGGGTTATTTCCTGTCCGTGGGAATAACCTTATGGGAACTGCGGGCATATCAAAATCTTCCCGCAATCCATTGATTAAATAGCGAATATACGCATCTGGAAGTTCGCCGCGAGACGACATAAACAGAGAAAAGGTTGGTGGACGCGATTTAACCTGCGTTATATACCGAACCTTCAGGCGGCGTCCTTTTGCCATCGGCGGCGGATGCCGTTCAAGCATCAATTCAAGCCAGCGGTTCAACTGTGATGTTGGAACACGCTTATTCCAAAGATCATAGACTTCAAGAACACTTGGCAGTAAATTCTCGAGCCCCCGTCCGGATAAAGAGGAAAGTGTCACGACCGGCACGCCCCGTACCTGTGGCAAGGATACCTGCAATTTGCCGCGAATATGCTTCAACATCGCAGGGCGATCTTTCACCGTATCCCATTTATTAACGGCGACAACAAGGGCACGGCCTTCGTTAATCACGTGTGAAGCAAGCGTAAGATCCTGCTTTTCAAACGAGACATCAGCGTCAATGACCAAAACAACGACTTCGGCCATATTAATGACCCGCAAGCTGTCAGCAACTGAAAGTTTCTCCAGTTTCTTTTGAACCCGGGCTCGTTTTCGAATACCCGCTGTGTCCACAAGCTTGATTTTCTGGCCTTCGAATTCCCATTCAACGGCGATAGAATCACGTGTGACACCCGCCTCTGGTCCAGTTAGCAGGCGCTCTTCACCAAGTAACTTATTAACCAGCGTTGATTTTCCAGCGTTTGGACGCCCGACAATTGCCAAATGCAATGGACGATCTTTTGCCGCAACTTCCTCAACTTCCCCTTTTTCAAAAGGAAGAAGGAAATCAAACAAATCACCAAGACCTTCACCATGCTCTGCCGACAAGGGAAGAGGATCCCCAAGTCCCAGAGAATAAGCATCTGACAATTCGGCATGCGCCATTTTGCCTTCACACTTATTCGCGATTACGATCACGGGGATTTTTGCTTTGCGAAGCCAGCCCGCAAAATGCTTATCCATTGGAGAAACGCCAATACGGGCATCATAAAGCATCAACGCCACATCCGCTTCTTCAAGCGCTGTTTCTGTCTGGCGGCGCATACGACCTTCCAGACTATCGTCAAAAGCTTCTTCAAGACCCGCTGTATCGATCACCTTGAATTTCAAGGAACCAAGACTTGCGTTACCTTCACGGCGATCACGTGTCACGCCCGGGGTATCGTCAACCAGCGCCAGTCGTTTACCGACTAGTCGATTGAATAGAGTAGACTTCCCCACATTGGGGCGTCCTATAATTGCAACTGTAAATGACATAAATTAATTAGCGATAGGCCACAAGTTCGGCATCGTCCGTTAAGATAAATAACATTCCCCCGGCAACAACAGGTGCGATGGACGCTGTATCAGACAACTCCATCTTCCCTAAGATTTGGCCATCATAGGGGGAAACAGACACCCCAATACCGTAATTATTCACTAAAATCAAACGATCACTTGCTAAAACTGGTCCAGACCACACAATCAATCCTGTTTTATCCTCAGGATCTTCGAATTTCCCTAAGGCACGGACCCAACGGATCAGTCCATTTTGGCGGCTTAAGCAAACCAGTTCACCATCAGTAGTCACCACATAAATAAAGTCACCTGCCACCCACGGCGTTTGTAATGTCGCGAGTTCTTGATCCCATTTTCGATTTCCAGTGCGAACATCGATACCGACCATATGTCCAGAATAGCTGGCAGCAAATGCCATCCCGCGATCAATAACTGGATAAGCATTGATATCAGACAAAGAAGTCAGTGAGCTATAACGGCGTTTACGTTGCAGCTGGTCACTCCACGCTTGCTCGCCATTATCGGCTCGCAGAGCATAAAGCTCTCCGGATGAAAATGGCACAATTACAGTACCGTTATCTACAGCAGGGCTAGCAGCACCCAAAAGACCTGTAGATTCAACGCCGCCTTCGAAATCCCATTTGGTTTCACCGGTTAAAACGTCAAGCGCGTATATCCGGCTATCAAAGGTTACAACAAATACGGTTTCTTCAGCGACAGTTGGAGCCGCACGCAATGGAACGCCCAATTGTTTTTTCCAGTACATGCCGCCACTGTTTGGATCAAGGGCAAAGACTTCTCCAAACGACGTTGTTGCAAATAATCGACCATATCCAATTGAAAGGCCGCCACCGACGGTTCCCTCTTCCTCTGATCTTGGCGTTAGATTAACAACCCATAGCTCTTCCCCTGATTCTTGTGAAAATGCGCGCACGCGGCTCACACTATCCATCACAAAAACAGTGCCGTTCGCGACAATAGGTTTAGATGACAAACGATCGACATCGTCCGATCCTTCGCCAATATCGACGCGCCAAACCTCTTCCAAGTCACCATCGAGTGTCAGATGATGCATCGCGTGGCTAGCTGACCCACCAGATTGGGGCCAATTTTCGTTACGATATGGGGCTGGAAGACGAACGGTAACGTCCGCCAAGCCTTCATCAGGCTCCAAAGAGTGTTCAAGTGCCAAAATGGAAATACGCTCCCCTGGCAGGGGTGGCTCCTCCGCTTCACCCATCCAATCGGTAAAACTGCAACCTGCCAGTCCCGCTATCATGCCAGTAAGCAATGCCCATTTTCCAAATGAAATGGCTAACTTTTTCACTTTTCGCCCCACTTTCCTCTTATCGCCTTTTCAGAGGCGTTTTACTTTGCACCCAAGGCTTGTACCAATTGCTCGGCTCTTGCCTTAATACCACGCGGCACATCTGCACCGTCCTTAAGTGCAGAAAGGGCTTTGATTGCCTCGTCCTTTTTGCCTTCTTTCAAATCGCTAAGTGCCAACAATTCCTGCGCAGAATGGGCCCATATATTTCCAGCGGTCTCAACGCCCGAAACCCGTGTTCGAACTTCTTCTGCTGTACCGTTATCAATAAGGTAATATGCAGCTAGTATTTTCGCAGCGACTTTAAATTCTTCATCCACATCGCTTATAGCCAGCGCGTCGTATACGGCGACAGCATCGGTCCCTTTGCCCGCAGCGATTAATGCGCGCGCTTGCCTTAGACTTGCTAGCGCTTGATAGCCACTATTGCCTTCGGCTGCCAAAGCGGCATAAGCATCTGATGCTTCTTCAAACTTTGCTTCACTAACCAACCGCGAGGCTTCTTCCAGCTGGCGCCCTTGTTCCTGCGATTGAGTGAGTTGGTAATTTTTCCATCCAACAACTGCGGCTGTTATCGCAACCACACAAACAGAAGCCGCGATGACATACTTCCCATAAACATTCCAAAGTTCGAGGGACTTGTCTTTGCGGACGTCTTCATCCACTTCGTTAAAAATATCGGACACGAATTACTCCAGTATGGCTTGAATTTGTCGGATAAAATAAACTGCCTGCGATAGGAACGCAAACGCTGTTACCTTATATTCTTAAAAATATGGCCTTGATTTGACGATCAAGGCACATAAATCAAAAAAATATAACTTTCAAATAAGAATTATGAGGACTTATTTAAAGTGTTTGAGAAAAATCTGCTTCATCTTGTGGCATTAGTCATGGCACTTTTTCTGGTTTTACCAGGATTTCTTTATTATATGCGAAAACCCGGCAAACAAACCCCATTTCGAAATATTGCCCTGTGGACCATACTTGGGCTGATTACCGCCCTGCTTTATTCATTGTATATGAAGAATTCACAATAGGATCTGGAGAAAAGACAGAAATCGGTCGCAAAAAATTTCGTCCAACGGGCCTTCCCGGGGCGTGCAAAAGATTTTCAAGTCCAACAGTCCAAACGAGGCACTGTTGTCATTCCTTTCAATCCTCGCGGTGCCAACTCACATGTTTTCGGGTGGGATGGTTTTAATCAGGGCTCGGCGCTCGTCTTAGCGTCCGCTATACATCATCCATATATCCGAACGGCGTAGCTATTAAACATATATTTCCACTACGTCCTTGGCATCGTTATAGTCAGCTTTTAAGACCCTCGCTACCGCGCCTAAATGGCTCCAAACCATCGGTATTTCGCGAAATAGAGTCTTTTTCCTAACAAAATTAATATGGCACACAAACGATCTAAATGCAAGTTTTCTAATGTCTTAAAATCATCATAATTTTGATCCCATTTCGACCAAAATTAGCGTTTACGTTAAATTCATGGATTAACACTATGCTGAATACAGTTTCAGTAAATAGTTGGGAGTATTGTTATGGCCGGGAACTTTTTGAACAAAGAAAAGCAAGCGATCGCACAAAACCTAATTGATACGTGCGGATTGCAACGGGCATTACATGCGGCTCAGCAATTCGGGTGGCATGATATCGCAACAAACATCTCTGAGAAAATTGATCAAGCAATGTATTCTCAGACACGGCATTAAATTGAATACCCCTCCAACGGATCTTGAAGCCATCTCTCCTCCACCCTCACTTTTGGGATTATCGACATCATCACAACAACTGTATCCACGGTTGCCGTAAAACACGCCTCTAAGCCATTTGGATAATACTTATAGAGAAATGCGCAACTGAGAATGATAAGGGTGAATCAGAAAAAAAGCGCTTCAAACCAGAGCTAATTTGAACAGGCAGACCAAAAGCGCTTTAAAAACTAGATTTATTCCCACTCAATAGTCCCAGGTGGTTTTGATGTTGTATCATACACCACGCGGTTAATACCTTGAACCTCGTTGATGATACGCGTTGAGACGCGCCCCAAGAACTCATGTTCAAACGGGTAATAATCTGCAGTCATACCGTCAGTGGAGGTTACAGCGCGCAAGGCACAAACATAATCGTAGGTGCGATTATCACCCATCACACCAACTGTACGTACAGGAAGCAATACAGCGAAAGCTTGCCAGATTTTGTCGTAGAGACCAGCGTTCCGAATTTCTTCGAGATAAATGACATCAGCTTTACGCAAGATATCCAACCGTTCACGAGACAAATCTCCGGGAACACGAATTGCAAGCCCTGGACCCGGGAACGGATGGCGATCAACCAGATCTTTTGACATCCCAAGCTCACGTCCAAGGGCACGCACTTCGTCTTTGAACAATTCGCGGAAAGGTTCAAGAAGCTTCAAATCCATACGTTCAGGCAAACCGCCTACATTATGGTGAGACTTAATCGTAACGCTTGGACCACCGGCGAAAGACACAGATTCGATCACATCCGGATACAAAGTTCCCTGTGCCAAGAATTTTGCACCGCCAATTTTCTTAGCTTCAGCCTCGAAAACATCGATGAAAATTCGACCAATAATTTTGCGTTTGGTTTCAGGGTCAGATTGCCCCTCCAGTTCAACCAAGAACTGTTCCGACGCATCACAATGGATAAGTGGAATGTTATATTGATCCCGGAACAAGCTAACCACCTGTTCAGATTCTCCGGTTCTCATTAGCCCATTATCCACATATACGCAAGTCAGCTGGTCGCCAATTGCTTCATGGATAAGGACAGCCGCAACAGAACTGTCAACGCCGCCAGACAGGCCGCAAATGACTTTACCATCGCCGACTTGACGGCGAATGGCTTCAATGGATTGTTCTTTAAAAGCCGCCATTGTCCAATCACCTGCGAGACCGCAAATTTTATGAACAAAATTAGAAATAAGGAGATGGCCTTTTGGTGTGTGTACCACTTCGGGGTGGAACTGTACGCCGTAGAACTTCTTCGCTTCGTTCGCAATGACTGCAAATGGAGCACCTTTAGATGTTGCGACGGTCGCAAAGCCTTCTGGAATACTGGTAACTGTATCCCCGTGGCTCATCCAAACTTGATCGCTTGTCCCTTTGTCCCAGAAACCTTCAAACAGGTCACAGTCTGCAGAGATATCCAATATGGCGCGACCAAATTCTTTATGTTCTGGCTCTTCTACTGTACCGCCAAGTTGGGCACACATTGTCTGCTGCCCATAACAGATACCAAGAACTGGAACTCCTAAGTCGAACACTTTATCTGGCGCGCGCGGCGTTTCATCGCCGATAACCGATGCTGGTCCACCAGAAAGAATAATGCCGCTAGGACTGAAACTGTCCAGCTTCTCCGCAGCAGTATTAAAAGGAACGATTTCGCTATACACACCAGCTTCGCGGACCCGGCGCGCGATAAGCTGAGTGACCTGACTTCCGAAGTCAATGATCAAAATGCTGTTTTTCATAGACGGTACTTAACGGTACAACGCTTTAAAGTCCAGCAGGATTGTTAGGATTGAATACCTTTTTTGACAAGAAAATCCGGTAAGATCGCCGTCCATGCCAAAGCTAGACTGTTTAAACACTCCCTGCACGTTCTACCACCAGAATACGCGCCTCTCCTTCAGGGTGCGCAACATGTTCGTCACCAGCCTCCGCATGGAATATGTCGCCCGCAGAAAGTCGCCATATTTTCTCTCCAGACTGATCTCGAGTGTGCATGTTCACGATACCGCTTAGAACAACAAAAACTTCAGGTCCATCATTGATGTGCCACTTGTAGGGTTTGTCTGTCCAATGCAGACGAACTGTTGCCCCATCTATCCGTTCGACATCCAGGGCATCCCATGCTTTTTCTCCAATGAAATCGGTCGATTTAATCACGCGCATAATTTTGGTTCCAAATAGATTAACGTAAAAGAGAGTATTCTCTTTATAATCAGACGGCTGGTATTAGAGTATTATATTCTCTGCAAATTCGGCTAGTTTGTATTCTGCTTTTTAATAGGCTTAGCTTTGGAAATGAACACCCCCGCAACGTTATATCTATGGCATGGTTACAGTCTTTTTATTGGCGCCGTAACTGATAATGGTCTGCACCGCCATTATGCACTTCAACTTACACTCAGCACTGATAATAAATTTACAATCACAACAGAAACAAAAGACCTGCAAACAAGATTATATCTCAGCGATATTGAGGAATTGCATTCTCTCGATAGTGAGCAAAGTACAGTTGCCGTTTTATTGGTTGAGCCAGACAGTGCGTATGGCAGCACTCTTAAACAAAAAATCACAATCGATTTCTCAGAAAAGATCCAAGACAAATGCATATCCCTCCCCTTTCCACACAACGAAATAGAAGCAGCAGACTATGTAACTCAAATCGGTGCCTTTTTGGGCATTGAGAATACAAGAAACAACGGTCAATCAGATAGGATTACAAAAGTAATAGATTTTTTGGCAAATAATAACGGAGACAGCTTCTCTGCCAAGGCAATGGCGGAACTCGCCAACCTATCAGAAAGTCGCTTTCTTCACTTATTTACGGAGCAAATGGGTCTCCCTTTTCGACGATATATCAAATGGAAGCGATTACTCGATGCGGTTAATGCTGCATCAAAGGGAAACTCCCTAACTGAAGCCGCGCATCTCGCAGGTTTTTCAGATTCAGCACATCTAAGTCGAGTTTTCAGAGAAATGATTGGCTTCACACCCTCAAAAATTTTGCAAGACAGCAGGTTCGTTCAAGTCATCATATGTGATTAGGTTTATTTTCACCTCCAGTAACATCAATTTTTTGGAGCCAAAATGAACCATTCAATCTATCTCGAAGAGAGCAAAATGCTGGATTTTTCCAGTGAGACCATAAAGCATATGCCTGAATGGAAAATCTGGAACAAGTTGAACAAAACAGAACGCGCCGGAGCCATTTACAATTTCGTCCGAAACGACATTGCGTTTGGATATAATAGATCAGATCTACAACCGGCATCAGAGGTTCTCGAAGACGGTTATGGGCAATGTAATACTAAGGGCACGCTATTTATGGCCTTACTTAGAAAAGCAGGTATACCGTGCAGATATCACGGTTTCACAATCAATAAAAAATTGCAACGCGGCGCCATACCTGAGGCTTTCTATTTCCTGGCCCCAAAAAGTATTGTTCACAGCTGGGTGGAAACATATGTGGATGGCAAATGGATCAATCTCGAAGGATTTATTCTCGATGATCCATATCTTCAATCTGTGCAGCTAATGCACGCCGACACAAAAGGTGAATTTTTCGGCTACGGTATCGCAACCAAAAACCTTCAGAACCCAGGCGTTAACTGGTGCGGTAAAGATACGTATATTCAAAAAGAAGGTATTGATAACGATTTTGGTGTGTTTAATACACCTGATGACTTTTTTGAGCGGCACGAAGGGAACGAATCCGGAGTTAAAGGTTGGCTTTATTCCAACTACCTGAGGCATTTTTTCAATAGAAATCTTGAAAACATAAGAAGCCGGCGCGTGTAACGACCGGCTCTTTAGCTATGTTTTTCTCTATAGTCCGCAACGGCCCGCTTCAGAAGCGTGTATTCAGCGCAGCCAAAAGTACAGACATCGTCGAGGCGTGCCAAATGCGCTTCAGCTTTAAGTAAATTGCCAATCTTCAAATACGCCTCGCCGACATATTCATTCGCCCCTTTGTGATTGGGGTTTATGGCCAGTGCTTTTCCATATGCGTCAAAGGCATCGTCCATCTTTCCCAATTGCCGATTAGCAAAACCTAAATAATTATAGGCATCAGCATTTTGGTTATCTGTTTTCACGACAGATGAAAAAGATTGAACGGCTCCGGCCCAGTTTTTTTGATCTATAAACTGCTTACCCGCAGCAAAAGCCGGATCCATTGGCTTTTCAGCTTTTGGAGTGTCAGAACTGCTGCCCATGCCAAATACAATTTCTGCACTCAATAGCTGGGTTGCCGCAATTGCATACAATACTACAAACAAGCGCCTGAATTTCATGGTTTGCCCTCGCCGATATTCTAAAGTTAAGTCACTTTACTATATTATTATCGTAAGAGGCTAGCAGTACTGGCGTATTAGTTGAGCACTATCACACATTTGCAGCACACAATTTAGTGATTAGTCTTCATCACGGACCAGTATGGCCGTGAAAAACCCATCCGTACCATATAGATCCGGAGTGAGTTCCAAAAACTCGCCATCCGCGGTTCCATCCAAACCGGCATCTGACCAGGCGTCAGATACTTTCCGGATTTTAAAATCAGTGTGATTTTTAAGGAATGCTGTTATTTGATCTTTATTTTCCGCCTCAAGAATAGAACAAGTAGCGTAGACTAATTTACCGCCAGGAGCGACATAATCAACAGCAACATCAAGGATATCGGCTTGCATTTTCTGAAGCTCTTCAAGGCGTTCAGCACTTAAATGCCAGCGTTGTTCTGGTTGGCGACGCCATGCCCCCGAACCACTGCACGGGACATCAGTGAAAACGATATCCATCTTGTCCAACAATTGTTCAAGAATAGGGTTTGGGCCTTCGTCAGTGGCAAGTACATGAGATTGTACGACAAGTAAATTAGCCCGCTTACAGCGTGATGCGATATCACGCATTCTGCGTTTATCGATATCAAGAGCATAGATTAGCCCTTCATTGGACATATCAGCGCCCATGGTCAGTGTTTTACCGCCGCCACCGGCACAATAATCCATGATTTGTAGACCTGGACCAGCTTCTGCAAGCAACGCAGATACCTGTGCTGCTTCGTCCTGAATTTCCAGAATACCTTCGGTCACTAAGTTATGAGTACTCAAGTTTTGGCGATTTTCGACAACAATACCAACTGGGGACAATTCAGTCGCCCGAACTTCAATTCCTTCGTCCTTCATTTGCTTAAGAACGCTGTCTCTGTCGGATTTCAAACGGTTTACCCGGAAAGTCAGAGGTGCACGCGTGGAATAGGCTGCCATAATAGCATTGGCTCGGCTGCCATATTGGTTTTTGATAAGATCGCTAAGCCAGTCTGGAAAATTACCTTGAACAAAATCAGGCATTTCCGACAAATCCAACCCAGTCAAATTGTTAAGCGCTACGACTTCTTCATCTGAAGGAATCTCAAGGGCATGAGCGCCTTGAAAATTATTTGTGATAACGTCATCGACAGCTTGACCATCCAGCAGAATGCTTGCCACGATGGCTCGGGTACGATTGCTTTGGGTTAGTTCGACTTTTTCAATAGCCCAATCAACTTCACCCAAACGGCGAAGAAGGGTGTAGAGAAACTCTGACACCCAACGCCGATCCTTTGATCCTGCGTAGCGGCGGGTACGAAAGTATCCGCCCACCACCTGTTCCGCCCGCCCGGTTGTTCCGAATATTGTTTCTAGTAGGTCAACAACGGCGCTTAGGCGAGCTGAGGGTGTCATAGCAGTATCCTGTCAAAAGACTTAATTTTGGCGGTAATTCGGTGCTTCGCGGGTAATGGCAACGTCATGAACGTGACTTTCCTTCAACCCGGCATTTGTAATACGAACAAAATTTGCATTTTTTTGCAACATTTCGACCGAAGCACTGCCTGTATACCCCATTGCAGCTTTCAGTCCACCAACAAGTTGGTGGATGATTGCATTTGCGGAACCACGATGCGGTACACGGCCTTCAATTCCTTCTGGAACCAATTTCAGATTGTCTGAAACTTCTTCCTGAAAGTAACGGTCGGCTGAGCCACGCGCCATGGCACCAAGTGATCCCATTCCGCGGTATGATTTAAACGAACGGCCTTGATAAAGGAACACTTCCCCCGGGCTTTCATCTGTACCGGCAAGCAACGAGCCAACCATGGCACAGTTTGCACCACCAGCCAATGCTTTGGCCAAATCACCTGATGTTTTAATACCACCATCGGCAATTACGGGAATATTGTGTTTTGAGGCAACTTCTGCGGCATCCATAATGGCCGTAAGCTGAGGTGTACCAACACCAGCAACAATCCGTGTTGTACAGATTGAGCCTGGCCCGATACCGACCTTTACGGCATCAACGCCTGCATCGATAAGAGCTTCTGTACCAGAGGCTGTGGCAACATTGCCGCCGATCACCTGAACATCACCACTCAGAGCCTTAACCCGACTAACAGCCTCGAGTACCCGGGAAGAATGGCCATGTGCTGTGTCGACAACCAGAACATCTACGCCAGAACCGATAAGTTCCTGCGCCCGTTCCAGACCGTCATCTCCAATACCGATGGCTGCTGCGACACGAAGCCGTCCGTGCTCATCTTTAGATGCATTCGGGTAAAGTTTCGCGCGTTCAATATCTTTCACTGTAATCAAACCGATACAGCGGTATTTTTCATCAACGACCAGCAGTTTTTCGATGCGATGTTTATGAAGATGGATTTTTGCTTCTTCCTGATTAACACCTTCACGAACTGTAACTAGGCTATCACGTGTCATCAGTTCATACACAGCCTGACTTTCGTCAGTTGCAAAACGAACATCGCGGTTGGTCAAAATACCAACTAGTTTGCCGTTTTTACGTTCGGTCACCGGAATACCGGAGATTTTGTGGGATTGCATCAGATGCAATGCTTCTGAAAGCGGTGCATCTGGCGATATTGTGAGTGGATTTACCACCATACCTGCTTCGAATTTCTTGACCCGCTGAACTTCTTGCCCCTGCTCTTCAATTGACAAGTTCTTATGGATCACGCCAATACCGCCTGATTGTGCCATGGCAATTGCCATTCTGGCTTCGGTTACGGTGTCCATCGCGCTGGAGATCAGAGGGATTCCAAGTTCGATTTTATTGGTCAAACGGGTGGTTGTATTTGCTTGGGCTGGGAGGATGTCGGAGGCTGCAGGTTGCAGCAGGACATCGTCAAACGTATAGGCTTCACGGATTTTCATAGCAACTCCTTGGGAATTGCAGCGCAATCATAACGGCAAGTTTTGAAATTCCTAGCTCTAAAATGAGCGACAGCCATTTTTTTGACAAATGGGTTTCTGTCGCTCTATCTTAGCAATAAATCAGCCAATTAGGAGCAGAACGGCGAAACAAAAAGTCGCCGATTTATTCTTTATTACCTCTAAAGCCCGTCGCAATCACATAAGCTTCACGCGAATCTGCTCGGCTGGCTTCAGGTTTGGCATGACGAACAACCGAAAAACTACGCTTCAGCAAATCAAGTAAATCATTTTCAGTACCGCCCTTAAGAACCTTGGCTATAAACACGCCATCAGGTGCCAGAACATCAACCGCAAAATCAAGTGCCAACTCGCACATATAAACAATGCGAATATGATCAGTTTGTTTATGGCCGGTTGTCGGCGCCGCCATATCAGATATGACAGCGTTTACAGGCCCGCCCAGCATTGCCTTAACTTTATTGTCCGCATCGTCTTCTGTAAAGTCGAGCTGAATTACCTTGGCACCGGCGATTGGTTCCATTTCGAGAATGTCGAGAGCCAGAACCTGGCCTTTCCCTTTCAGGGCACCAACACGATCAATTGCGACTTGCGTCCATCCACCCGGGGCTGCCCCCAAATCAACGACCGAGTCTCCTGATTTTAGCAGTTTGTATTTATCATCCAGTTGCATCAGCTTGAACGCAGCGCGTGAGCGTAAGCCCCGCGCCCGCGCCTCCACAACATACGGATCGTTCAGTTGCCGCTCCAGCCATAGCGTTGACGAATATTTCCGTCCGCGAGCTGATTTCACTTTAGTGTGTAGAAGTCTTCCCGAGGCATCGCTACTACCGCGCCCACTTGAATTCTTCTTTTTGCTTTTATCTGTCATTGTACTACTTTATCGCTTCCAGCCTCAGCTGATGCTTTATCTAGCGTTTCCATTTCCCGGTCAGCTTCTTTCATTAATCCTAAAAGTAAGCCTTCGCGAACGCCGCGGTCTGCTACCCGAATTTTTCGAACGGGCCAAGCATTATACATTGCTTGAACTATAGCGCACCCTGAAACAACAAGATCCGCGCGTTCCTCACCAATACATGGTTCTTTTGCTCTGGCGGCATAATCGCTTGTCGCCAATCGCTCACAGATTTCAATCATCTTGGACGTTTTAAGCCAAGAGCCATCTACACGGCGCCGATTATATCGCTTTAAGCCAAAATGAACACCCGCAAGTGTCGTCACAGTACCGGACGTTCCCAACATCTGGACGCGTCCTTTGTGAATATTCTCGGCGATGCCATGTGCCTCTTCAAACCGTTGCACATGTTCCGCCACATCGGAGATCATATCCTCATAGGCGGCTTTTGACGAAGAGACGTCGCCATGACGTTCCGTCAGTGACACAACACCATAGGGAATTGATGTCCAGCCCAGAATCTCATTTTGCCGACCGCGACCAAGTCGCAACCACACGAGCTCCGTACTGCCACCGCCAATATCAAACACCAAGGCGTTACGGTTCCGATAATCAAGCAGCGGCGAACACCCATCCATTGCCAGGGTGGCTTCTTCCTCTGTTGTTATAATGTCGAGATCCATTCCAACTTCTTCTTTTACCCGAAGAAGAAACTCAGAACTGTTGCTCGCCATTCGGCAAACTTCTGTTGCAACACAGCGCATTCGAGACACGCCACGCTTATCCATTTTTTCAGCACAAACATTTAATGCTTCGATGGTTCGGTTTATCGCCTCGTCAGATAGTTTCCCACTCTGACTAACACCCTCACCCAGACGAACAATTCTTGAAAAGCTATCGATCACACGAAAACTACCAGCCTCTGGCTTTGCAACCAAGAGACGACAATTATTTGTGCCTAAATCCACGGCCCCGTATGTATGGGACCATCTGCCTTTATACCAGCCATCAGATTTAGGTTTCCGTCGATATCTCCTCTTATTGTCTCGTCCTTTGCTCGGACTATTTGACAATGTCACGCAGACTGCCCTCCAGGACATAAATTTTTGAGCACAATGGCTCTTTGTCCGCAGAGTAACAGCTTTCAGCGAAATTTTTCAGAAAAATATTCGTTTTAGGGAAATTTGAAAATTAACCGCGCCCTGCTCCACAAGCACAACTTGCATTTGACATCTATTGAAAATAGCAATTTGGCAAACTGGGCCCGATTTGATCAGCTTTTGGCCGTATGCTACAGGATCTAACTGCATAAATGGCAGACATTCTTGACCTTGCAGGCCTGACAAATTGGGCAACCCAAATCCAGCTTTTACCTTGACTAATTGCATTCAGCACCAAGATATAGTGCGTTGACAAGTCATGCGAGCCTTGTTACTAGAGCCGCCTGTCTGCATTTGCGGCACACAAACCTACTGGGGAATCGTCTAATGGTAGGACAACGGACTCTGACTCCGTCAATCGTGGTTCGAGTCCACGTTCCCCA
>MAAC01011315.1_pt1 | contig 127822 bp, 109 predicted proteins | sample 1115981 | NCBI WGS metagenome assembly MAAC01 (sample SAMN04961126, study PRJNA320927) | seawater metagenome | isolation source: sample BD02T64 sea water enriched with oil for 64 days | place: USA:Gulf of Mexico | collected 2013-07-27
TACCTCCCCTAGTTGGGAATCCTGAATGTGTTGGAACTACAAGCGATAATGATTTTATTGAAAAATTGAAATCACGAAAATGGTCGGTGGTTTTCTTTGCTCCTGGTGCTTGTCGATTAAATGCGGCACAGAAGTCTATTCCTGGAGGGAATTCCCAAACAGAGGGTTGGACTCTTGAGCAATATCGTGGGTTGGTTAGGGAACTACAGGGTAATGAGATACAGATTGTGGAAACACAGTCAGAGAGTGAATCAGTTGGATTGATAAAGAAAGCATTAGATAAAGCAAGAGAAACGAATTAATGAATAAAAAATAGAATGATACATTTTATCACTCCTATTTTTACTGTTATCTGTTAGTCTTGTTTTTTGCTAATCAGAAGAAAGGGAGCAATTACTCTTGGACTTTTTTATTTTAAAATCCATTAAAATAAAAAACTGAAATGAACTCCAAACAAAACTCCTAATGAAATAAACATTCCTATTAATGAAACTCCAATTACTCTCCACCAACTGTAAACGGGTCCACCAGCATTGATAAAATCTTCTGTTTCTTCATCAAGTTGAGCTTTGTACAAATAATAAGCTATAAAAGTGTAAATAAGAGGAATCAATTTTTTGGGAAGATCTACTACCTCACGTAGTATAAGTATAGCTCCAAAAAATACAATAAAAGACAAAACAGTTATCCAAAGGGTTCTTTCTACTTTATTCTCTTGCCCCAAAGCCTTATAATTATGGATAAAAAGATACCCAGCGACTAAGGGACCACCCAAATAAGTACCTACCCAAAATGCTCTTTTCTTAAAAATTTTTCGCTGGGTAATTTCTCTTCCCATTGAGTGATTTGTGTTCATTTCCATAAAAATTATGGTTTTAAAAATTCAAAGAAAAATTCTAAATGATACTATCAAATCAGAAATTGCCAACCTATTCTTCATTAAACCCATCTTTAAAGTATAAAGAAGACCAACCTAAAAAAGGTAAGTCTTCTTTATTTAGTTAATTAGATGGATGGACTAATTCTTTACCAATTTATATTGCTTTGTTTCACCAGAAACACCCAATTCTATTATATAAACTCCATGGCGTACTTGGTTCAATTCAAATTGAAAATAGTCCGAATTAATATTCTCTTTTTGATAGATCAACTGTCCTAAAATGTCGTATACATTTATGGAAACATCTTTCAGTTCACCTAAATCTATATTTACTAATCCAGCATTTGGATTTGGATAAATATGAACTCCTTTAAACTGATCATTTTCTGCCAATCCAATATTAGAAATTATAGTACAAAATGAAGTATCAATACATCCATTATCAGTCACTTCTAAAGCATAACTCCCATTAGATATAACTGTAAAGCTTTGGTCATTAGCTCCAGGAATTGCCGTATAATTGTCATCACAATCCAACCATTGATAGGTTTGTCCTGAAAAGGTGGTACTTAAGGTATAAGTATCCAAAGTCACTATTACTCCAAGAGGATCAATAGATAAGTTTAGTACATTCACACTATCGCATCCTCCTACTCCTGTTGTATCGTAACAATAAAAGGCCGTACTATTATCTTCATAATAGGTAACTCCATCGATCCAAGTAAAAGGACCACAGGTTGAAATGGTATCTACTGAAATAAAGGGTCGACATCCTTCCATTTTATGAATAAAAAAATCTGCTCCAGCATAAGGCGATAAATTGAAGGAAGAAGTATCTGGGTCAAAATCAATTTCTCCAAAATAATTTCCCGCAGTAAGAATATCCGTATTATTATCAATAGCAATAGAAGAAGTAAAAACACCGCCAGGACCACCATATTTTTTCACCCAGACAAAATTCCCATCACTGTCAAATTTCTCTATGAAGATATCACGACTATTTAAAGAACTTTCCAATTCGAAAACATCAGCACTAGGATCAAAATCTATGATACCATTGAAATCTCCAGTAAGGTAGACATCTCCAAACATATCTGTAGTAATTCCATCAGCCATATCACCGTAATTCCCTCCTATATTCTTTGCCCATTGAAAATCCCCATCAGTATCCAACTTTTGAATAAAAATATCAAAGCTACCATTGGAAGTTAAATTATAAACAGCTGAAGTATCAGGGTCAAAATCTACAGTGTATGAAAAATATCCCGTTAAAATGACATTACCGAAATTATCAATAGCCATAGATCTACTACGATCCCAAGTTCCTTGTCCCATCGATTTCGCCCACTGAAAATTACTTGCACTGTCTAGCTTTAAAATACCAATATCAAAGTTACCAGGATTACCATTTGCCGTTAAATTATAAACGCTTGTATTAGGATCAAAATCTATCGTTCCTCTAAAATCACAAGCAACATATACATTTCCGTCGGCATCTGTCTTAATATCAACCCCTTCATCACCCATTGGACTACCGATGTTGATACCCCATATTAATTCACCATCTGAATTCATTTTATGAATAAAGATATCCTTATCACCATGGGGTAATAATATTTCATTCCCATAACTCGGATCAATATCAAATGGGCCTTGAAAATACCCAGTAGTATACACATTGTCATTCAAATCAATGGCAATGGATTTACCACGATCATCCTGAATACTACCCATTGATCTCGCCCAGACAAAATTCCCTAAGCTATCCAATTTATGAATGAAGATATTTTTGTCATTTGCATTATCCGATGCTAAATAGAATACTCCCAGCCCCGGATCAAAATCTACCGAATCCGTAAAGTATCCAGTTGTATATACACTTCCTTCAGAATCTGTGGCAATAGAAAAGGCCACATCTGAATAATTCCCTCCAAAGGATTTTGCCCAAACTAAATTTCCATTAACATCTAGCTTTTGAACAAAAATATCATTACTACCATTATCAGTTAAATAAAAAACGCTTGTATCTGGATCAAAATCCACCGTATCACGAAAAAATCCCGTAGAATATATATTTCCATTTTCATCTGTCACCATTGAATATATATCACCTTGATCTGTTCCTTCTCCTGTTTTTACCCATTCAAAGCTGGTTTCTTGGGCAGACAGTTGAATACTAGAAAAAATAATAGCTAACCCTAAGTATAAATTTCTCATTAACCTTTTTTTGATAAACATTCTAAGTCGCAAATTAGAATTCAAATGTAGAATTTAAAATGAGTGTTTAGCACTTGAATTAAAAAAAAATAATGAAGAAAAATTAGAATTTTACTTTTATTGCTTATTGTATAAAATAAAAGGGCCTAGTCAAATTTGACTAGGCCCTAAATTTACAATACGTAATGGTGGGGATTATTTAATAATGGCTATTCTATAAGTGAATTGCCCTTCATTTGAATTAATTCCCAAACTATATATCCCTGCAGATAAATCACTAAGATCAATTTGTTTTTCAGTAGAAGAATTTTTAACCTCTTCCGAATAAACCAATTTACCAAGATGATCAACCACTGAAATACTGTAGTTCTCTAAGTTCTCTGGTGTGTTAACAAAAAAGACACCGTTAGAAGGATTTGGACTTACCGTAATCTCCCCAAGAAGAGACTCTTCTAATCCAATTGAACAGTCCTCAGAGACTACATGAACAGTATACACATATTGTGTAGTCATATCTTCTGCAGTCACTGTTATAATTAGATCACCATAAGGAGCTACAGTCGCAGACCCCGTAATAGAAACCGTAGCATTTGGATCATTTGGAACAACTGTTAGGTTAACCAAGGAAACTAAACCAGTACCCACTGTCAAGTTGTATTCATCCTCATCTACTGGAGAAACAACCATTTGAGCTAGTGTATCTGGGTTAGAAATAACACAGAAGTATCCAACGTCAGTTGACAATGAATCTAAGCTTGCATCGTCATTTGGAGCAGCATAAGACCAATTTACATAATAGGTTGTAACTGTTCCATCAGCTGCTGTAACAGTAATGATACTAGTACCTGGTACAATAGTGGCATTATCCATAGTGATTGTTGCCGTTGTATCTTCAGTAATAGCCCCTAAATTTGGAATAGGTGAATTAAATGGTAATTCTATATCATAAATAAATGTACCAGCACCAAAGCCAACTACCGTACCACCATTAACTGTTAGATCAAGAAGGTCGGCATTATTACTAACTGCCTCTGTAAAGATGATCATATAGGTCAGTGTATTCAATCCATTTTCCGACGTTACTGTGATAAATGTGGTATCCGGTAATGGCATCACTGCCATATTATAGGATATCAATGCATTGATATCTGAAGAAACATAAGAAACGAAAGGTAACGATGAAGTACCATAAGGAAGCTCTTCAAAGTATACCAAAGTATCTGAATTGAATCCAGTAATTGAGGTTCCATCCAACTGTAAATCACTCAAATTAGCATCATCAGATAAGGTAGCCACTTCATAATTCACACAATAAGTATTCTGTGTCACTCCATCTTCTGCAGTTACAACTATGGTACATGTTCCAGGAATACTCGTATTGGTAATCACATAGGTTGCATTCGTATGATTAGTCATCGCAGCAACCGATGGCGTAAATGCTGAACCATATGGGAATACCATATCATAACACAAGGTATCTGGGTTGAATCCAGGAACCAATGAATTACTTACACTTAATGATGATAAAGTAGCATCCGTAGAAGCTGGCTCTTCTGTAATATACACAGTATATACAGCCGAATACAAAGTATCTTCAGCGATCACTGTAACAGTAGCCGTATCTGGAAGAGTAGCAACTTGATCAATGGTTATACTTGTATAGAAAGGAGCATTAACATTTGCTCCAACATTCCAGTTTGTAGCTCCAAATGGAACAGCATAGGTATAATCGAATACTGTTGGATCAAAGGATACAGGACTTGAAACTTGATTTCCAGCTACAGTAAGATTAGCAAGAGAAGCATCCATATAAGGAATATGCTCTTTTACTTCCCAATTGTCAAATGCAAATCCTTCAATTTGATTCAACCAGTTTGATTGGTATCTCCATCTGAATTTCACATCAGACTCACCAGCTAACCCTGAAACAACACGGATCTTATGAGTCCATTCAGTTGTATTATTAGAAGCGGTCCATACATTCGACCAGTTAGCACCACCATTGATTGATTTTTGCAATCTGAAATTGTGGGCACTATTTGTTCTAACAAAGTCAAATTCTATTTCAACATCCTCTGTATAAGAAGAAAAATCATAACAAGGTGATAGTAAATAAGACAACTCATTTAAGGAAGCATTCCCTGTTAAATTAGAAGCCCAAACCTCTTGATCATTTCCATTTCCAGCAACTGTAGTTGTTGGAATTCCATATTCCCAAGAGTTATTTACACCATTTATTGCACCAGAAGTCCAACCTCCATTGTCATAATTGAAGGTAGTAGAATCAGTTGTAAGTGTTGGAACACTTGTTGTTACTACAGATAAGTAATTTGTAGTTGTATCCTCATCAGCTGCAAATACAATTTGAACCTCAATAGTATAGGTACCTGCAAAACTCATATCAACTCCTGGCATAGTGAATACCGTATCAGTTTGAGACTCCAATCCTGTATCAAAATCCCAGAAATCAATCCAAAGACCTGAATTATTGAACTGGTATTGTGCAGTAGCATCATTCGCTAAAACATCATTGTTTCCGAAGTTCATAATGGTAACTGTTCCTACCTCAACTCCTAATCCACAAGCACTAGATAAACCATCTATAGACATTACAGCCAAATCATCATCTGGACATTCATCTACATGGAAACCTTCTTGAACTTCAAGATCAGACCCTGAAACTCCTCCAATACCATTGGTAACTTCATTACCACCGTTGTCTGCAATGACAATTCCACCACATCTCGTAATAGAATAGGTACCACCATTCCATCCATCGTCATAGGTATCCCAAGCATTCATTACATAATCGCCACCAGCATAAACACAAACTTCTTTGTTATAAGTATTATAGTTTGAATATCCTGAAGGAGGACCAGATGTATATACATTTATATTGTTAACGGTATCTAAAATCTGCCACCAAACTTCACCTGCATACTGCCCTGTATTTACCTGTACATTGATATACATATCTCCTAAATTGGTTACAGAGGAGTTATCACCGTCATTGGCAGTCAATGAATCTGAAACCAATGCTGTTTGTATCCAAAATGCAGAATCTAATGCAGTACTAAAGTCATAATATCCATCGATAATAAAGTTGGCAGTTTCTCCTGGATATAAGGTATCCATAAAAGTACCAACATTGGTATAAATGGAATCATCCCAACTCAATTGCACTGGAAATCCTGATTGCATTTGACCACCATAATTTGTGATTCCCACTTCAATCTGCATAGAATCTCCCCAATTACATCCTTGTGTAGCTGGAGAAACAATTGAAGAAACACCAATATTATTAGCCCAAGGAGTTACAAAAGTCAATTGTACAGCTTGTCCAGTAGTATCACAAGGATTTGTTAAATACACATCATAAATGGTATTTTCTGATAAGCCATCAATTGTGAAAGGATGTGTAAAGGCAGTATCCGTAGGAATACTATCATATACATCTAAAGTATCCAGGACATCTACCAATTCAAGGTTCCATGAAGAATCTGGACTGATATTCAACCAATCTAAACTTACTTCCTCATCCGTTAAATCTTGAACATTAAAGCCTACTGGCATAGCACAATCAGGTCCTGATCCCCATCTTACATTATCGATATATAGATAATCAAAAGTAGAAGCAGGTGTAAATCTGATAGCAATTCGCGTATCTGTTCCTGTATAAGATAAGAAAGGAACTGTAATAGAATCACATGTAGAACCTACAGAACCAGAATACAAGGATGTGAAAGTATTTAAACTATCCGCATCCGTAATAGTACCCACCTCAAATGGTGAATTTGGAGCCCAAGTAGACCCATTTCTAGCCCAGAAAGTAAAAATATTTGTTCCTGCAGTAATGTTATTCAATTCAGGTGTGATCAAATAAGGTCTTAACCATGCTTGATTTGAATTGTACATTCTTATGTACTTATTTCCATCACATGCTAAAGAATTACTACTACCAACTTGTACATAGGCACTATTGTTATTATAGTTGGATTTTCTATAATCCCAACAAATCAACGTATCATTTCCAGCGTCTAAACTCTCGAAACTAGTAACAAAATCACCTATAGGCGCACAATCAGTTGTAAAATATTCAACTCCCCAATCACTTAAATCAGCACCACAATCTGACTGAATATACATTGCATATTCCGTAGCAGAATTTAAACCCGTTAAACTGAAGTTAAGCGTTGTTGTTGTATCTGTTGCAATACCGGTTGGTACTCCACCATTTGTAATATCCACTGTTTCTATATACCATACAGTCCCAAAAGTACCTATGGAATCTATTGTTCCAGAAACAGTTGTTGTATTAGTAGAAGTAATATCTACAGATGGAGCAAAACAATTTGGTAGCTCTCTAACATGAATATCATCAATACTCATATCACCCATATATCCATTTCCTTTTATCCCTCGAAAACGAATCGTTACAATTCCAGAGTAAGCAGAAAGATCTACCGAAGCCAATGACCATGGTGCAGTTGGAGAAGTATGCTGTTGTCCAACTAAAGAAAATTCTTCATTGTGCCATATAGTATCAAATACATCCACGTGTAGTGTTCCCATATTAGCACCATACATATGGTAACGGAACTCAAGCGTTGGAATTATTAGCGAACTTAGATCTATCTCAGGAGTAGACAATTTTGCTATTGCGGTAAAATTAGATCCACCAGAAGCCTCTACAAAGTAATAGGCGTTTCCACTGTACGCCCCTGAAGGACCAGTATTACCAGATGTTGTAGAACCATTATTATCTACATCCCAACTAAAGGCCGTATTATCTCCATCCCAACAATTGATGAAATTATTTCCTTGTGTAGTAACAACTTGTGATTCTACATCATAAAAATAAGGAGCATTCATAGCTGCACAAAGGGTAGTAAAACTACCATTCCCAGACCAAGTACTAGAATCTACATTGGCTACACAAATAGCCTGTACATAAAACTCATATCCTTCACCAGGAACTAATGAACTCACGGTTACAAAAGTATCTGTAGAATTCACAAAACTACCTGTACCTTGCCCAAATCCAGCTAATCCGTATTCAATTAAATATCCACCAGCTGGTACAGTAAGATTGTTTTCAGTCCAAGATAAGGTTGCTGAATCAGCAAGTACATTGGAAGTAACTAGAGAGGTTGGAGGATAACAAGACAATCCTTCATCAACTTTTATATCATCTAAACTAATATCTCCATAATATCCATTCCCTTTTATTGCTCTAAAACGAAGTTGAATAGTATCTGCATAAGCAGCTAGATTAACATGTGCTTCCATCCAATCAGCTGAAGCAGACGTTTGTTGTTGACCAGTTAAAGAAAATACATCATCGTACCAAACCCCGCTACTAAAAATATCCACATTCAAGGTTCCTATATTGGCACCATACATGTGGTACTTAAAGGATAGAGATGGGTTGGTCAAATTGGATAAATCAATATACTGAGAAGTCAATGGAGCAACAGCCCCAGTAGGACCACTAGATGCTTCCACATAAAAATACTTAGATCCACTAGCAGCACCAGAAGGTCCTGTACTTGAAGAAGGAGTAGAACCATTTCCGTCTACATTCCATCTAAATTGATAGTTATAATTTGGCCAATTTAACCAACAGCTTCCAACCGGTCCAGCTACAGAATTAGTAAAGGACTCCACATCATTCAAATAAGGTGTAATAGCCGGATCACAGCGGGTAGTTCTATTGAATGGCCCTAACCATTCAGAAACACCATCTGTACCTCCACAGTTCGCTCTTACATAAAATGCATACTGCGTACTTCCAGTTAATCCAGTTGCAATATATAAGGTTGTAATAGTAGAATCATCTGGAATACCTGAAGCAGTCTCCCCTAATGTAAGGTTAACTATTTCAACATCCCACATAGTTTCATTGTCTACTGCAGTCCATGTATAGTGAATTTCATCAAATCCAGTAAAGTTTTGATTCAATGAAACAGGTGTTTGACAAGTAGCAACAGTTGTAAAACTGTAAACAGTAGTCCAAGCACTTGGTCCATCAATTACACCACAATTCGCACGAACGATCATCTCATAATCACTTGATGGAGTTAAACCGGTAAGTGTTGGAGAATTGGAAGTAAGGCCAGCGTTAGTAGGCGTATAGATAAATGTATCTGCAGGAATATTTGAGATATTGATCAATTCAATATCCCAAGAGGTTTCAGAACCAGCTTGAGCCCAAGAAAGGGAAACCGTAGATTCCGATACAGAATCAATAGAGATGGCACCTAAAGGAGCACAAGTAGGTGGAGTTGTAAAATTCCCTTCAAATGACCAATCACTTTGTGGTGTCGTATTAAAGGGACCACAGTCAGCTTGAATATATACTGCATAATTCGCTTCTGGCAATAAACCAGTAAGTGAATAAGGATTTACGGTAACACCTAAATAGGTAGGCACACCCGTTGCTGTATCTCCCGCTGTTAAGTTAACAACTTCAATATTCCACAAATCCTCAGATCCATTGGAAGACCAAGCTACATTTGCTGTCGTAGGATTTAAATTGGAAAAGATTAACCCTGAAGGAGGTGGACATGAAGCAACTATATAAGTAATATCTAAAGTAGCCGAAAGGGTAATATTATCGGAAAAATTGTCATTATTATTTGATACGATTTTTACGCTATTCAAATTATTAATGTCAACCCCATAAGTAGATAAATCTACAGAACCAATATTACAAAGACCCTGAGCAACGACCGAACCGTTTACTTTAACATCAAAATCGTACCAATTTGGGCACCAAAACCCAATTGAATTTACATGTAAATCGGCATTGGTAATAAAACTATTGGTAACAGTATCAATGCAATCAAAACTGTTAAATTCCACAAAATTGGAATTATCCGATCCGAAAGAGGATTGACTATAATTACAAATCCCCTGCGCTGAAATAAGGGAATATGCAAAAACAGAAAACACGGTTGTCAACCGCCATAAATTTTTAATCATAATTCATAGTTTAGGTTATAGAAAATGTTTTTGACATGAAAGCCAAAGATAGATGGGGATGCTGGTATCACCTGTCCAGAATTAGCACCAAAATGTGCGGATTCGCGAATCTGAGAAAAGAAAACACCCCATTTTATAGTACTTGAGGACTGATATCATAAAACATTTAAAAAACAGCCTAACTGAATTCCATTTATAAAAAAATTGAAATACCTGTCGAAAAGGGATAATCCTGAAGGGAAACAATCCTAATAATTAGTAAAAAAATGAGTAGGTACTGGAATGAAATAAGATGTGAAGAAAACAACCCAAATAAAAAAAACCGAAGTGAAGGTATCTATAAAGTTCATTCGTTTAATTACCCAAACTAAAACCCCAAACAATTATATACGATACTTCCACTTCAGCTCTTCACCTTAAACACCTTCTTGATACAATTAAAGAAGGAATACTAAATAACATGGATAACCAATCACACGCCATCAATTGGAAAAATGGGATAAATCCCAAGAGCAAATAACAATTCAGTTATACTGCTGTAATTAGATAATGGCTTATTACCACCAATTATCTTGTGCAAAAGTATTAATTGGGAAGGCTCGTCCTGTCTGAAAAAGAAACCGATATATCTGAATAGGCGAATTCTGGAAAAAAAAGTCTAAAAATGTTAAATGGAAAGTATGTATAAAAAGAAAAGGGCCATTAGGCCCTTGAAATATTCGAATAGGAATGCATTTACATCCCAGGTAACTTCATGAATTTTGCTGGTGTTTTATCTTCAAATTTTTTAAAAGCTGCATACAGTGAACTTCTAGATTTAAAACCCGCCTCTTGGCCAACAACATCTAAGGTTAAGCCTCCTTGCCTATTATTCTCATTCATAATATTTTTAGCTTCCTCTACCCTATATTTATTAATAAAAGTATTAAAATTGACTCCAGCCTCTTGATTGATAATTTTCGACAATTTCCTATAATGAATACTAACTAAGTCAGCTAAATCTACAATGGTTAACTCTTCATTTGTATAACATTTTGAATCATTAATCACTTCTAATAATCTTTCGTAAACAAGCTCATATTCATGTTCAATTTGAGAAACATTAGCCTGTTCTTCAGACTGATTATTCACCTTTGTTATTTCGGTTGGTTTATTAAAAATGATATAATACTGTCTTATTCCGAAAAATGCCATCCAATAAGTAAACAGTGTATCTACCGCACTTTGTGCGATATAAAACATGACCATTGGCCTATATAGATATGATATTTTTAAACCGAAGAATTGATACAATAAGCCCCAAACCTGGTCTACAACGAAAATAACCAGTAAACAATAAACAATTGGTGTTAACCATTCCAATAATTTCCCCGAATTACTAGAGTAATAGTTATCTACATTAATTCGATTCTTTTTAATTAACAACAAGATTTTCACTAAATAAAAAATGCAATATAAGTTTGCTAGGGAGACAAAAACAAATGAATAATTAGAATAATTATACTCCAATTTCTGCTCAGGGCTTAGATAAAAAAATAAGAAAGAAAAAACGAAAAACTCAACAATACCAGGTACAAAATGTTTTATATCATCCTTCCATACAACCTTACTTATTATCCCTTTAACATAAAGAAAAAGTACTGGAGTTGTTAAAAAGTAGAAATTGACAGGTAAGAAAATATACTGTGGATGGCTAAAGTTATATTTGAAATCTGATAATACTAGATTTAAACTTGAAAGACCAAAAACTATCAAAAAGAATCCTAACAACAATGATGGTCTTTTTTTTGATGCCAATACAACAAGGATAGTTCCTAAAATAACACCATGTGCAAGGCTAAGTAGGTTGAAAAATCCGGCAACTCGCAGTAATTCTGTAATAGTCATGGTATCGATAAACAATTTTTTTTATTAAAAAGGAAACTTCATCAGGACATAATCCTAAATAAAAGTTCAATATACATTTTCTAATATTTAATTTGAACTAGCGTACGAATAAATATATCAATCACTAATTTTTCATAAAATAGGCCGGAGTTTTATCCTCAAATTTTTTGAAAGCGCTATAAAGTGAACTCCGGGATTTGAAACCTGACTCCTGTCCTACAACATCTAATGTCAATCCACCAAGACGATTGTTTTCTCGCATAATTTTAATTGCTTCCTCTACCCTATATTTATTTATAAAAGTATTGAAATTACATCCAGCTTCATTATTGATCACTTTAGACAATTTTCGATAATGCACATTTGTCTTTTCTGCTAAATCTACAATAGTCAGTTCTTCATCAGTATAGCATTTAGTATTTGATAATAAATCCAATAGTTTTTCATAAATTAATTCAAACTCTTCATTATTTCCTGATTTATCCAACGATTGTAAATTCTTCTCTAAAGGTTTTTGCATTTCCCTGCCTAAAGGGCCGATATAAAATTGCTTCATCCCAAAAAATGCCAACCAATAGGTAAATGCCAAATACAATACACCTCTTACAATATAAGTTAAAAGCAAGTTCTCATACATAAAATTGAGATTCACTTTTAAGCCTTGCTGAACAATCATCAAAACTAAATCACTAAATGTCATCACAAGGAAAACTACAGCGATAGGCTTTAACCAAACCAATAGCTTATTTTCCAAATCTGAATGAAAATCATTCATCTCATCACTATTCTCCTTTATCAATAGTAATATTTTCATCAAATAAATAACACTGAAAATATTCGCAGCTAGAATATATCCAACAAAATAATTTGATTTAAACAATTCCAACTTAGCTTCTCCATCAAGACTTACGAATACTATACTAAAAACAAGAAATTCAAGTATCCCTGGATATAAATGAAGTTTAATTGACTCAAAACTTAGTTTTTCACGCAGGCTTTTCACATAAATAAACAATAATGGAAACGCCAAAAAATAGAACCTAAAAGGTAAAAACATCCAAAATGGATTTTCTTCTAATATTCCATAATCTAGTAAAGTAGGGGAAAGAAAAGAGAGACCAAAAACGAATAAAAAAAAACCTAATACAAGAGATGGTTTTTTATTTGAAGAAAGGAAGATGAGTATTACGCCTAACAGAACACCATGGATCAGACACATCCCACCTAAAAGACTTAATATTTCGTACAACATAAAATTCTACTTAATAAATCCGTATTATTAATTACAGTATACTTGAACTAACATTGTATCTGAAATAGTAATGGTAAATATAAAATAATTACAGAAAATTCTTACTGAAATTATTGAGACTATATAACATCATCAGAATATTTACATTTTTTTTCTATTTGTGACAAACAATACTACAATGAATGATTTTGTAGGTTAGGGATTAACTTTACAAGTTCATACCAAGCAATTACATATAGCCATAACTTAGTGGCTGTCTTTGCTATTAACGGGCTCCCATAGTTCAATCTTGTTACCTTCCGCATCCATAATATGCACAAATTTCCCATAGTCGTATGCCGTTATACTGTCAAGTATATTTACTCCGCTTTCTTTGAGATTGTTGACAAGTCCTTCAATATTCTGAACTTGATAATTAATCATAAAGTCTTTTTGGGATGGAGAAAAGTATTCATCCCCTTTTTTGAATGGTTTCCATTGAAGAGAGTTTATCTCCTCAGGCCTATTAACGTTTCTGGATTCAAAACTTAACGATCCCCAAGCATTGATTTCAATCCCTAAATTTTTGCTATACCATTCGTTCATTTCCTGCGGGTTGTCAGAATAAAAGAAAATCCCACCAACTCCTGTTACCTTTGGCGTTGTTTCACTAGGTGAAATTGAGTCGTCTGTTTGTTTATTTTGATCCTCCATATCGTTTGTTTTTTTAGTTGTCAAATCACAGCTAACTAGAAATGTTACCACTGAAATTATTGTCAATATTCTTTTCATCCTATTCTATTTCTACTAATTTATGTTTGCAAAGTAGTTTTGTCAAGGTTCCTTCTAACTTATATAAAAACGAATATTACCATATCCTTCCCTCCCGACCAAAACTTTAACAAACAGAAATAAAATAACAACGGAAATATAAACTCCACAAATTATCAATTATTCTTGTAAAAGAGAAAGAAAGCCAAGAATGAAAACTGAAGTAAAGCATATGAGTTGTTGCCATAATTAATATGAGCAAAACATGCTCACTGCTGAAGGGAGGACTACGCTGGTAGGGACTAAAATGCAGATTAATATTGATGAAATAATTTCAAGAATGCTGTAATTAAATTAGATTAATTTAAATGAAAAATAAATATATCTAAAAAACCAAATAATTATTTTATTAGCTAAACTAATCTCCTCTAGCTCTTTAACTTAGGTCAAATAATTAATTAAGATTATAATTGGGAATCATTTAATAGCTTGGATTTTATGCCTACTTTTGATGGCTGGAATCACAAAGAAATAATAGATGCTAGATTTTGTAATAGTTGGAGGTGCACAAGCAGGATTAACAATGGCTTACCATTTGAAAATAATGGGGAAAAAGTTTATTGTTATTGATGGGGAGAAAGAAATTGGTGCTTCATGGTTGAATAGATGGGACTCTTTAAAATTATTTACACCTACGGAATACAATCATCTACCTGGCTTAAAATTTAATGCACCAAAAGGACACTATCCAACTAAATTTGAGGTTGCTAACTATTTCAAATCATATGTTGAGAAATTTAATATTCCTGTTCAACTGAACACATTAGTTACATCTGTACATAAAACAGAAAAAGGTTTTTATGTTACGCATAAGGATGGTGAATTTGAAGCAAAAAATGTAATTGTTGCTACAGGGCCATTCCACATTCCCTATACACCTCCCTGTCATACTAAAATATCAGATGGAATACTTCAAATGCATAGCAACTATTATAAAGGTCAACATCAATTACGGGAAGGTGATACATTGGTTGTGGGTAGTGGGGATTCTGGATATCAAATCCTAGACGAAATTTCTAACGATAAATCTAGAACCGTTTATTTTTCTGGTGATACCAATATAAAATCCATACCCCAACAATTTTTAGGTAAAACACTATGGTGGTGGTTCACAGTGATTGGTTTTTTAAGCTATACTAAGTATAGTTGGATAGGAAAGAAAATTAGTTCTTTTCCCCAACCGATTATTGGTACCGATGTTAAGGAAATTCTTTCTAGAAATAATGTAATTTCTAGCGGTAGAACAAAGGATGCCTTAAATGAAGAAATCATTTTTGAAAATAATAAAGTTTCTACGATTAATAATATTATTTGGGCGACAGGTTACCGTCCAAATTTTAAATGGATAGAAGGATTAGAACTAGATGGAGATAGCTATCCAAAAAATTACAGAGGAGTAAGTAACATAGAAGGCTTATATTTTATTGGCTTGCCATGGATGCATACTCGAGGATCAGCAACTTTAGGTGGAGTATCAAAAGATGCTAATTATTTAGCAAACATAATAAATAACAAGAATTAATATTTAACACAACTTTGTGTTAGTTGACGTTTTTCATAAAAAAAGGGATAGTGTATAATTGGCAGCAATATAATCTCTAGTCTTTTCAGGAATATTTAAATTAGTTGGGCTATCATGCCTTTGGAATAAACGCCTGTTTTAATGGCGTTTATTTTTTCGAAAAAGATACTCACGATAGCCAGAATAATAATAGTTATATTTGAAATAATATTTAATTGAAAATGAAAAAACTACTTCTTCTCACAGGATTAATGATTAGCACATTGTGTTACTCTCAATATGAGCACAAAGGATTTATAGGGTTTTCTATAGGAACTAGTTCACCATTAGGAGACTTCGGATCAGCGAGTCTTGAAAATCCAAATCGTCGTTATGCAAGTAATGGAGTTTCCTTCAGCATAGATGGAGCTTATATGTTACATAGAAACTTTGGTCTATCGGCGAATCTATTTTCAAAAAGTTGGGCGATTGATTTCGATGGAGCAGCCGATGGATCTGATTATCTATCTACTGGTATCCTATTAGGAGGAATTGCAACCATTCCAAAAAATAAATTAAATTTTGACTTCAAACTACAACTAGGCTATGCCAAATCCACACGAGAAAAGTTAAATTCAGGATTTTTCTCAACCCCATCAGAAGAACCAGAGATAACAGGGAACGATTTTGCTTATTCAATTGGCGTTGGAATACGCTTACATTTAGGGAAAAATATAGACACCATGCTGAACTATGCATATTTCGGTACAAAACCAACCCTAGGAGAAAAACATGAATCTATAGATTACAATATTATAGCAAATAATTTTACTCTAGGGATTGGCTATAGACTATAAAAGTAATATTGCCTCCGATCTTCTCTTCGATAATTTCAACAAAGTTTGTATTCTAAATTATTAGTAGTACATTTGCCACATATTTACAATTAACAAACAATTATTATGCATAAGGGAACAGTAAAGTTTTTCAACGAAACAAAAGGATTTGGTTTTATCTCTGAAGAAGGAACTAACCAAGAACATTTCGTACACGTATCAGGTTTAATGGATGAAATTCGTGAGAATGACGAAGTTGAATTTGATTTAGAAGATGGTAAAAAAGGATTAAATGCTGTAAATGTTAGAGTACTGTAACATTTATATTATATATATTTTTTTGAGAGGAGTCTATTATTTATAATAGACTCTTTTTTTTGCATTAATATTTAGTAATTTAAAACTATTCTTTTCTCCCGAAACTCTTCCTAATATTTTAAGATCTAATGAGGTTATTTTTTAGGGTTTATTATTATTAATCAGCCACCTCCCCTATCTAACGATTATTTTAATCAGTCCAATTGAAAAAGTTAATCCAAGCACATGTTGACAACAAAAAGGTCTTAAACCGTCTTAACCAGTAGTATATCTTTGCAAAAAAAGATTGTAATTGGGTCTTGACATTATTTTAAACTTCATTAATTTAAAATAATTAATGAATTAATATTGACATTCAATTTATTTGTAGTAGATTTGCATCGTATTTAAATAAACAACTATTATTATGCATAAAGGTACAGTAAAATTTTTCAATGAAACAAAAGGATTTGGTTTCATCGTTGAAGAAGGATCAAACCAAGAACATTTTGTTCACGTTTCAGGTTTAATGGATGAAATTCGTGAGAATGACGAAGTTGAATTTGATTTAGAAGATGGTAAAAAAGGATTAAATGCTGTAAATGTTAGAGTTCTATAACATTTGCATTATATATTTTTTTGAGAAGAGTCTATTATTTATAATAGACTCTTTTTTTGGCCCATTATTTTAGGCTCTAGTAAACAAATCTTGTCTACTAATACGCTACTCACAGTTTACAACTGGAATTCTAAATAAATGGGGCGTTAATTCATCATTCTCCAGACCTCAGGTAAGATTCCTTACAGCTAATAGAAAAGAATGCCTTAGATTCATCTACGCTGGAAAATAATTAGAGGATAAACACATTTTCAAAGCTACTTAGCTAACAATAATATGTTTATTCGAAACAATCGGTATTCAATTGTACCAGAACTTCCTAGTAAATAATTAGAATATTAATTATTACAAATATATCTAGTAATTGGGTATTAAGAATTGTGACTTAACAAAAGTAGTAGGAAATTCTAATCAAAATAACTGTGTAAAGTTCCACTCATATTAGATTTATAATAACCCTTTCGTATATGAATGGTATCCCTACTTATAACCGCTCCTCCAGAATTCTTATTTAACTTAACTAAATCCATCCAAAAGGTTCCCCAAATCTTGCCATTAACATGGTGTACATATTCAGGGAAACGAACAGAATCAATTACTAAAGCTCCTGCCAAAACCTGATCATAGGTTCCATGTGGTAAACCAAAATCGCCATCCATATTGTCGCCATAATGGTAATAACTGATTTCATCAACAAAATTGGGATCCGTTAAATCAATTACCTGCACTTCTGGACTTACAACACCCTGTTTTAACCAAATTTTCATTCGTTCATAATAATCCAATGAGTCTGAATTGGAACAATTTTCTGCACTACTAGCAGTAAGTCTAAATCCTTGAGCATTCTCACTATCGGCACTATTTATGGAAACATTATAATGAATAGGACCAGAACACATAAAGCAGAGATAATTTTTACATGCCCAAAAAGATGTACTATCCGCCATAAACATCATACCCTGCTCTTCACTAAAATAATCACTCCCTGTAGGTTCTTGGAAAACATCATGTTTTTCACAACTAATCATAGTGAATAGAAGAGCGATAATGATGACTAATACCTTATTATTAAATTTCATCTTTCCAGTTATTAAATTCAAGAATATTAAATGTATTCAACAATATACGAAATATACTAAAACAATATCAATCACTGATTTATGAAAAACACCCTTGAAAATAGTAGAAGGATATGGATACAAATTTGAATAACGACCAAAGTAGAATAACAATCTTTTATTTATCACTTTAGAAGTAATAACAACTATTACACTACGGTATTACTTCTATCAAAGACCTTTTATATCTCCAATATAAAAGATAAACCCCCGGAATTGAATAGAAAAAACCTTCTACTAACATATCACTAATATTTTCTCTCACAAGGGTAATATCCATCATAAGTTCACCAATAGCCACACAACCAACCATTGCCATATAAAGTAAAATGCACTCAACTATCACATTAATAATCTTCATATTCAATCTATTTATCCTTTTGGTCCTAAGGGTTTAGGGTGTTTTATATAAAATGATTCTGTTCTCAAAAATCACTATGACTTCTCTGTATTATGATTTCATTAATACACAATCGATCATTTCATACTAGTGAAAAATTCACTTTGGATAAAAAGTGATACAGAGAATAATTAATGGCAATAATTAAATATGCACCTGAATCAAACTATCCATCTTAGTCATCAAACTTTCTCCAAAGCCAATACCTGAATCAATTATCACCCCCTTCTTATCTATCAAATAAAAAGTAGGATAACCCCTTACTTTAAATGGTTTTAACTTTTCTCTATCTGTAAAAATTACAGGGTAATTTATAGGGTTATCTTTAAAAAAGATTGGTAATCTCCTCAAACTTTTAGGTCTATTATCAAATGGATTTACACCAAAGACTTCAAGTCCATCTGCATGATACTTATTGTACAATTCATTCAGGTGAGGAATAGCCTTTATACATGGAAAACAGTCCATATACCAGAAATCCAGTAAGGTTAATTTCCCACTATAATCTCTCAAAGAAAAGTTATTTGAATCAGTGTAGAATGTTCCAACCAATTCTGAAATAGAATCCCCTTTAATTAAAGGTTCACTTTCCTCCTTTGTTCGCTCTTTATAATCTGATAATTTGTAATTATCTTTTAACCTTGCAAACCTTTCTTTAAGTAATTTAGGATTAATCTTGTCGTAAATTATATTTCTTAAATCCCACTGATTATATTGATTCTCTGATTGAAAATCTACTGTATAGGTCATTTTAGGAATTGAATAATCCTTTTGATTTATCCATATTTCCTTAAAGCTATTCTTAAAACCATCCTCCTTTTCAAAGGCATATTTCCATTTCCAATAGGCTGTTCCATTCAAGTTTGTCTCCATCAAATCAACAGTATTGGTACTGTCTAATAATCCATTTTTTAATCTATCTGGTTTCAAAAAATACATTCGTATGGTTTCACTAAGTGTATGGCCTGAGATAGGGAATATTTTATCCTTAGGGTATCGAGTAATCTCCTTTTCTCTATGTTTAATCAGATATAAATACTCTGTATCATAATACCTATCCATAGAGTCATATTCTATCCAAACAAATCCTCCAAGTACACTATCCTTAGGCTCTCTAATTAAATCAATTTTGGCATTCAATTTTGTGGTATCACCTAACTGGCTAAAATATTTTTGCTTATAATCAATTTCATAGGACATAGAACTATGATCTTCATAGTTTGAAATTAAGTTCTCTGCAATTCCCATTGGTTTTAGTTGCTCTTTGGTACAACTCAAAACTGAAAATATCAATATAAAAACAAGGCAAATATTATTAATTCTATTCATGTTCTTTAAATTTATTTGACGATAAAAATAATGAAAATGGAATGCATCCTCCTAATTATTATTTTATAAAATAGTCGCTTTTTTTTTTATTTGAAATTAAACAAACAATATAATCCTTATCTTTCCTTTTATTCAAAATTCCTTTTCAATTTGAAAAATTAATTACCATTGAACAACACTAAAACTCCTCTATTCATAAAATCATTTAACGAGTTAATACCCGTTAATCCATTCCTCATCTTTTTTTTGTTATCTGTAGTCACCCTTTTTCAATGCCAAGCTCAAAACGATGATTTTGTTTACCTAGAAGGAAAACAATTCAAACTCAATGAGAAGAACTTTTACCCTATGGCAATGAACTATATGGTAGATATCATACAAAAGGATAGTACTACCTTCTACCCAGCTCCCAATCATCATTATTATACGCCCGAACCCAATATAGATGTCTTATGGGAGTGTGAGAACAAGGAAGACTGCTATGCTGACTTAGTCAAAGACTTTATTACTATTCGGAATATGGGTTTCAATAGCCTTCGACTAATTGGGTTTCAATATAAAATCAAATTTAACGATGAAAAAAATGGAAATATTGGAAAGGATAATCCACTATTCTTAACTTTCAACTATAGTTGGCAAATAAAAGAAATGCCATTATCACCCGAGAATTACACACTTCTTTTTGACCAATATAGGACAGTACTAAAGGCCGCTGAAGAAGCTGACCTTAAGGTCCAATTTCTAACCGGTGGAGATGGGGTAGCAATGGAAAAACATAGATTATCTTATGTCCAATTTTTAGAAGCTCTTGCTTCAGAATTTGCTACAAATACCACGCTTTACTCCTATGATTTCACCAATGAACCCTTATACAATGATATGGGACATTTTAGTAAAGGGGAAGTATGCGAAGTTGTAAACGAATGGAACAATACTATACACAACAATGCTCCAAATCACCTAACAACAATAGGTCAACATGGATCAAAGGATATTTATGAATGGGATCCTCGATTTTTGAAATTAGACTTCCTTTCTTTTCATATCTATCCTGTTTATAAAGATGTCTGGATTCCTAATTTTGACCAAGCACTTAACATTGTGAAATCAGAAATAAAATGGCTTTCTGAAAATATTGAACAACCTTGGATAATAGGAGAAACAGGATTTACTGCCTCCTCATTATATCAGGGTAATTTTCCATTACATGGCAACTTAGAGGATCAAAGAATATATGTAGAAGAAACTCTAAACACTACTTTAAGTTGTGGTGGAAGTGGATACTCCTGGTGGATGTACCGAGACATTGCATGGTCAGTTCCTGAGGGTAATCCCTCCAGAAATTATCAGAATTATTATGGCATGGTAGATCATCACAATAATTTTAAACCGGCTGCTTCTGCCATCCAATCCTTTGACCCAAATAATAGTACTGATGAATGTACTACTCCCAGCAACTATTTTAACTTCCAAAACAATACACTACATACTCAATCTGGCAAAATAATAGACCAAAATGGCACGCCCATAAAGGATGCTCTAATTACTGCATGGGAAACCGAAAATTGGGTGAATTCTAAAACCTTTTCGGATGAAAATGGAGAATTCAATTTATGGGCTGACCACAATATTGACAAAATCATGTACTCCGCAACTGGTGCTAATATAAAAACGGAATACGATTCTTATTCAAATACAATTGTGTTAAATAGATTTCCTTCCTCCATTGAAATGCTCGACCTTGATACAAATAGCACAAAATACTACCATGAAGTAAGTGGTATAATCTACCCAAACTGTGACAAACTAGATGATATATTAGCTGGGAATTTCAATGAAAACACGACTAATCAACTAAGGATATTCCCCAACCCAAGTGAAGGTTTGTGTACTATAACCCTAACCAATGATCTAATAAAACAAATTCAAATTATTGATACCCATGGAAACTTGTTAATACAAATTGACAGTGTAATAAATAATAAAATAACGTTGGATCAAAAAGGACTTTCAAAAGGATTTTATTTCCTAAATGTATTAAGTGCAAAAGGACATACCTTCTCTGAAAAATTAATTATCAAATAAGTTAAACCGTAATTCAAAATTTCAATGTATATCAACCAAATAATATTGGGTTGATTCTTTAAAATTCACTTTTGAATTATATTGTATATCTTTTTTCTAATAAAATAAAAAATAGTTGACTAAATGAAAAAGATCTACTCAATTCTATCATTAATGATAGGCTTAACTCCCTCGTTATCCAAAGCTCAAAATCCACCCGTAAATTCCTTTCTAGACATCAACAATATCAAAATGTCTATTCAATCTAATGGAGATATTGGATGGGACAATACAAATCCCACTTCAGAAGCTCCTATAGGTAGTGGGAATACATTTTTATTTACTGGAAATATTTGGATGGGAGGTCTAGATGAAGAGGATAGTCTCCATCTAGCGGCTAACAGCTACAATTATGGATACGACTACTGGGCAGGTCCTGTTTCCAACATTCCAAATTCAGATTACAACAGGTCATGGAGCATCTCTAGAGAACAAATAGAAACACATATCGCTACATTTGGTGAAGCCAATTACATTATGCCTGAAGTTATCGAAAATTGGCCAGGTAATGGAGATATTAATAATGGAGAAAATGCCCTTTTGGCTCCTTTTAAGGATCTAAACAACAATACAATATATGAACCCAACCTAGGAGAACACCCTCTCATTAGAGGTGATAAAGCAGTGTTTGTTATGTATAATGATTCTGATAGTCTTCACGCCAACACAGGGGGGGCGAAAATATCTGCAGAAGTACATGTCATGATATATGCTTATGATAGTGAAAGTCAACATCTGAACAATGCCATTTTCTTTCATTATGAAGTATTCAATAGAGGATTAGAAAATTATACCGACTTTAAATTTGGAACCTTTTTGGATTGGGATTTAGGCTATTATGATGATGACTTTATTGGTTGTGATACTTTAAGAAATGTTGCCTTTGTTTATAATGGTCATAGCATTGATCAAGCTTATGGCTCAAACCCTCCATCTGCGGGAATAATTAGCCTGAATCATAAAATGGCTAGCCATATGTTTTACAACAATGATTTTAATCCTATTACAGGAAATCCACAATCGCCAATGGATTACTATAACTATCTTTTTGCCAAATGGAAAAATGGAGTCCAACTAACAGAAGGGGGAAATGGAACTGATACTTTATCTTCACCTACAAACTATATATACCCTGGTTCTCTTAGTGAAGAATCGACTTGGACAGAAGAATCAGCAAACCATTCACCTGCCGACAGAAAAATGATTCAAGCTGAACATTTTGATCATTTTAATTCTGGTAGTTCACTCTGCTTGGATTATGCCATGTTATATGCCAGGGATACCAACAATACCAATTTTGAAAATGTAGATTTATTATTATCTCAAGTAGATTCCCTACAGAACTTTTATGATAACCACTTTACAGACTGTTCTATTACTGGAATCGATATTGAAAATTTGGATATAAATGAATTAAACAGTGATTTGGGAATTTCTATCCTATTTAATGATCCAAATTGGATTTTACATCAGAATAATGAACAGGTAGAAAATGTCCAAATTAGGCTTTTCAATAGCCTAGGACAATTGATTCAAAACAATACTTGGTCTACCCAATCAGGAGACTATCTTGTAGATTTCAATAATCAATCAAAAGGAATTTACTTTATTGAATTGTCTATAAAGGATATGACAAAAACCTATCAACTAATAGTTAAGTAATCTATCTCTTAAATATATTTGATGGATAATCGATCAAAAAGAAAAACCTCAGTTACTAACTGAGGTTTTTCTTTTATATAAATATATTCTATTTCTATTCAGGACCAAACCCCTCTTCTTCTTCCTCTTCTTCAATTACTCCTGGGATAACAATTCGTACAACATGAATTGAACCATCTGCGCTAACATATAGATAGTAAGTACCTGGAGAATAGCCACCCAAATCAACATCAAATGTAGTTAGGCTCACAAAATTACCGCTATCAAGACCTATACCTTCATTATCATAAAGCATATAACTTATGGAATCAATTTCACTGATAAATAACACGCTAAATAAACTATCTGCTGTTAATGCGGAACCAGTATAATCACTAGCCATCTTCTTTATTGCAGTAAATGGATTAAGACAATCTGTAGAAGGTATTATAGGAAATCCAATACCTTTATAATGAAAAGAAGTAGATCCTGTTAACACAGCAAAACCTGAAGTATCTACAACAATAGTTTCCATGTCCAAATTCGTTAATAAGAATTCTCCATTACCGATATAAGCTGCACCAAATACTTCATCATAATTATAACCAGTACGAGTGATAGTACTTGTAATTCCAGTTATTGTGTCTGTAGATTCCATTGCCGGATCGCTATCTCTACCACTCCAATGATAGATTCTTCCATTGTCAGGACAGAAAGAAATACTTTCACCATCTGAACCGTTTCCATAATTACTGAAGAAGGTCATCAATCCAGTATTGATATTTACTTTATATAGTTTTTCAGAATTACTTCCTCCATCACCAGTCACAGCGTACAAATGATCATAATCACCAAATACCAAACTAGCTGCTTTATCACCCATGTCACCAACTGGTGAAATTACCCCACTAGTTTCATCAACAATTCCCAATTGTCTATTAGAAAATCCAGAAACTTTATATGCAATATAAATCTCACCTGAACATGGCCGTATAGACAAACCATTTGCTCCAGTGACAGTCCCCACAGAAGAGGTTAAACCAACAGAATCCACAACCACCATATCTGTTGTATCAATTGATCGAAAATAATTATCATAAGGACTAACGGTATAAATATCTGTCTCTAAAACAGCTGCAAACGAGCTGAATGAAAATAGCCCAATTAGAGCTATTATAACTGTAGTAAAAGTCTTTTTCATAAATGAAATTTTAATTGAATAATTCAATAACAATCATGTTCTATAACTATAAACATAGTGAAAAATTAGAAACCTAAGTCACTGATTTTAAATCAAATCAAAAATTATAAAGTATTAATAATAAATATTGTTACAATTAATTAGAGAAAATATTGATTAATAACATGAAATATGATAACAAAATACGTTTGAAAAAATAGTGACTTGATATATCTTTGAATTTTCGTAATTTGATCATCAATTCATTTAAAATTAAGCTGTAATGAAAAAAATATTATTGACTCTCTTCACTTGTGGAATGATCATATTCTCTTTCGCTCAGGAGTCTGTCTATTTCCCAGGGTTTGAAACAATCAACGTAAATACCAAATATCAATATGTAACTTCGACCCTGTTCAAGACCTATGTAAAAGCTTCTGGGACGTATCAAATAATTCTGCCAAATGATTTTCCGAAAACAGGTGGTTATATTGAGACCAAAGAAGAGACTAAACAAAATGCACTAAGGCATAAAGCATCCTATTATATTCTATCTGATATGAGTTCCATTGGGAATCTATTGATTGTAAATATGGATATGCACAACAGCAGTTCAGGGGAAATAGTATGGTCGGAATCATTAAAAGCTGACGAATTAGAAGATTTGGATCCAGTCATTCAGTTACTTGCTAACGCATTAGGCTCCGATGAACCAGCTGTAGAAGCAGGTAATATTTATTCGGTAACCCAATATGATTCCAATGAATTGAAAAAGAGAGAAGCTACCAATACAACTGGAGTATATGTTGGTGGTCAAGTTTTACTAGTATCAGACATAAAAGACAATATGTTATCTGGATTTGGTATTACAAAAACATATGATACTAGAAATTTCATCCTAGACATTAAAGCTGAGTTTTATTTTAGTGAGACTAGTAATTCTAGCCGCCTTGGAATGAATATATTGAAACCTCTAACGGATGAGAATAAAACACTATTAATTGGTGGTGGATTATTTTACGGTGGTACAAGTATCCAAAAAAATATTGATGTTGATTATGACCAATTTATACTAATTGAAGAAAAAGAATTTTCTAATTCTGGATTAGAGATTGAAGGAAATTTTGGAATTTTAATTAATCGATTATCCAATGTTCAGTTAAGAGCAATGATATCTCCTTGTGTTGCTTTATATGATTTAGATGGAAAAACTATCTCTTCAATACGTCTTGGAATAACAGCAAACTTTTAGGAGATGAAAAAGTTTTTTCATGTCTGCCTATTTCTTGGTGTTTGCCTCTGCAGCATAAATTGCGGCACAGCATATATAACAACCGATAAATATAATGACATCTATATTGATGGTAAAAAAGAAGGTACTGAAAAAGTAGAGATCATTAGAAATGGATTCCCTAAAAAGCTTTATGTTGAAATCAAAATAAATGGTCAACTAACTAATTCAAAATACATTAAAAGGGAAATTACCTTAATGACATTTATATATGGATGGGTTGGTCTTATTTTTAATTGGAAGTATCCTAAAACTACCTATATTAAGGGAAAAAAGAGACCGATAGAGTCCATTTGGTCTGATGAACCAATAAACCAAAGCATTTGGAATCAATAATTCCACTGTAATCACCTTAGTCAAGGTTATATCACAAAAAAATAAAAGAACTATTGCCTATGAAAACGATGACTTGTAAACAATTAGGAGGAGCCTGTGAAATGGAATTCCAAGCTAACAGCTTTGAAGAAATAGCTGAATTGAGTAAAAAGCACGGAATGGAAATGTTTCAAAAAGGAGATGAAGCCCATTTAGAAGCAATGGAACAGATGCAAAATTTAATGAAATCTCCTATGGCAATGCAAGATTGGTTTGAAAATAAACGAAATGAGTTTAATTCCATGCCTGAAGAATAATCGTTCGATAAAAGTACGACTCAAAAACATAAAAAAAGCGGACATCCAAGATGTACCGCTTTTTTATTGATTCAATAATATCAATTACTTTTTGACCATTTTCTCACTGGTATATTTCACTCCATCATTAAATACTTCGATAAAATACAGACCAGATTCCATATCATCCAAAAACAATGTATACTCCAACTTTCCTGAGATCAATTCGGAATTCAAAAGAACTTTACCTGAAATATCAACTAAATGTATCCATCCATTCCCACTCGCATTGACCTTGATATGTATTCTATCCGATGCTGGGTTAGGAGAAATACTAAAGAATGGTTGAAAATTATATTCAGAAAGTCCAACATTATTTACTTCAAAGCAATTAGAAGTGTCTGAACAATTGTTGCCAAATATCTCAACAGCATAACTACCATTTACAGTGGGTGTAAATAATTGGTTGGTTGCACCTTGTATAGGACTCATGGTATTACAATCCATCCATTGATAAGAAGCATTTGGCATCGTTGACTCTAGACTAGCTCCAATAATATTCACATCAGTATATATCGACTCAATGGTAAGGTCAATAATCAATACACTATCGCAACCAGCAGCATTCGGAATTCTATCTTGATAGACACCAGAATAGTTCCAGCTATAATTACCACTTGGAGGAATATATTGGTTACAAGCAATAATATCTATGGTATCATAGGAATTTGAACAACTACGGAATTTCACCATATAAGTGTCGGAAGGTTCTTCTACATTAAAACTAAACTGTCCTGAACAAGGGTCCAAATCCATTTCAGGTAGTAGTTTACCAACTAGTATTGGATTTCCACTATTATCTAATATGGCATCTCCAGCAAAATTATTTTCAGGTCCTCCCATTTGTCCAGCCCAAATAAAATCACCAAGGCTATCCAATTTTAGAATATAGGTATCATACCCGCCTTCAGAAGTTAGATAATGAGTTCCGTACCATGGATCAAAATCTGCTGTGGATTTAAAAGATCCCATGGCAATAACATTAGCCTGATCATCTACCAAAACCTTTCCACCGAATTCAGCCTCCTCACCACCTACATGTTTAGCCCATTCAAAGTCACCCAAGCTATCCAACTTTAAGACAAAAGCATCGGGAGAATAAAAATCCTCAGCCGTTAAATTATAGGTAGAGGAACCCGGGTCAAAATCTATTTCTCCATTAAAATAACCCGAAACATAAACTTTCCCAAACTCATCCAAACATATACTTCTACCAGTTCCAGATCCAGATACAGATCCATTCTCTGCAAGTTGTTTAGCCCAAAGCAGAGAAGCACTCGAATCTATTTTACAAATAAATACTTCAGAGATACTTTCTGTACTTAAATTATAGATTCCAGTATCAGGATCAAAATCCATAGTTCCTCCAAATTTCCCTGTTAAATACATATTAAAATAATCATCCATTACCATTTCGCTTACCTCATCCACCTGAGTACCACCAATCTTTTTCGCCCAAACAAAATTTCCATTTAAATCCAATTTAGACATAAAGATTTCAGAACCTGTGGTGGTTGGATAAATCAGATAACTTTCAGGTCCTGGATCGAAATCTGAAGATCTACTAAAGTTCCCTGATGAATATACATTCCCTAAATCGTCCAAACCAATAGAGACAATTGAATTAATACTTCCGTAATTACCACCAAATTGCTTTGCCCATATAAATTCTCCATTTAAATTTAACTTACAAATGAAACTATTATTCAAACTATTATTGTTGATATTAACTGAACTAGTTAAGATGGTAGAATCTATACTGGGGTCGAAATCAAACATACCAGTAAAAGCGCCAGCAAGATAAATATATCCGGAGTCAGATATAGCGATATCATGAATTGCTATTTTATCAGTATATCCTCCGGGGAACTGCTTTGCCCAGATAAATTCACCTGTCGAATCATATTTACAAAGAAAGCCATCAGTACCTCCTTCATAGCCCGTGATAATTTCTTTAGATAAATAAAAGGTATCCAACCCTGGATCTACATCTATAGTATCAGTAAAACTACCAGATGTGAAAATATTCCCTATACTATCTTTTTCAATTGCATAAAAATCAACTCTTTCAGGTCCACCAATTCGGTTAGCCCAATCAAGTGCAAACTCTTGACCTTGAACGGAAATAGAACCAAACAATATTAGGAAAAGAAAGAGCTGGTGAAATTTCATCAAATTTGCTATTAGTTTAGTTGACATATGAGAATCTTCTATAAAGTATATTTTGACTAAATTTTTACACATTTCAACACTGTTGGTTTGCTTGAATTATTCATCAATTCAATATAATATATACCAGGTTCACCCTCCAATTTCATTGAAATCAAGGAATTACCTTGAACTTCTATATGTTGTAAAGATTCTCCCATAACATTGATAATTCTTATTTTAACTATATGATGACGCTCCTGCAATTGTATATTCACAATATCTGTTACTGGATTTGGAAATATTACAATATCATCCATTTGAACGATATCATATAAGCCAACATTGTTTATATCATAGCAAATGGAGGTATCAATACATCCATTCTTCGTTATCTCCACAGCAAAAGATCCATTTGAGCTAGCTGTAAACAATTGATTGGTCTCACCAGAAATTGGCATATAGCTATTACTACAGTTTAGCCATTGATAGTTAGCACTATCAGTATTCGATTTCAAGGTTTCATTACCCAATGATGTAATTGAAATGTCTAATTCAGTAATTAGATTAATAAATAATACACTGTCACATCCAGCGGTATTTGGAATAGTATCTAAAAAGGATCCAGAATTTTGCCATTCATAATTATTGCTTGGAGAGGTAAAAGATGAACAAGTGTTTGTATCAATTATTGAAAAGGATGAACATTGGTTATATTGTGATACAAACGCTGACATAAAGGGAGAACTTTCCAAATTAAAAACACCATCCCCTATATCCAAATCTGTTGTATATTCAAACAAACCTGACAAATATATCCTACCATCTTCCTTGACGCCAATAGAATTTAATTCATAGATATCCCCTGGAGTATAAGATTTCGCCCAATTAAACTCACCTGCTGAATTCAATTTTTGAATAAACTGACCTGAATACACGGGATTAGAATCCATAAAATAAGATCCATTCCCTGGGTCCAAATCAACATTACCCGTAAAATGACCAATAGAATAAATATTATTATCATTATCCAATACCAACTCTTGTACTAAATCATCTCCAACATCTCCAAAATGTTGAACCCATTTAAATAGCCCACCACTGTCCAGTTTACATATATAGGCATCCATTTCCCCATTACTGGTAATTATATTTGAAGAAGTGTCTGGATCAAAATCAACTGATTCATGAAAAGAACCAGCAATTAGAATATTACTGGAATCATCCACAGCCATTGCTCGACCAATATCCTTTCCTATACCTCCAATACTTCTAGCCCACAAATAATCACCCGAAGAATTGTATTTAGAAACAAAAATATCGAAGGTACCAGCTGAAGATATATTTTGAATATTGGTACTTGGATCCATATCGGAAGAATTAAGAAATCTTCCTGAAATAATTATATTATTCTGCTTATCCAATTTTAATTCAGTTGCTCTATCATTGTAATTGCTTCCTAGAGCTTTACCCCAAACATAATTTCCATCTGAATTCAATTTGCTCAAAAATATTTTACCATACACACCATTGGTATCGACACCCGGATCCAAATCGACAATTCCTTTGAATGTACCTGTAGTATAAACATTAGCTGAATCATCTAATTCAAGAGCATAACTTGAGGTCTTTTCTTCATTGCCAATTTGTCTTGCCCATACAAAATCACCATTCTCATCCAATTTAGATATATAGACATCTAAACCATAATTATATACCCAGCTCACACCTGTATCAAATGTATTCGTAGTAAAACCAGGATCAAAATCCGCTATTCCATTAAATGTACCAGTGGTATATACATTTCCCGCACTATCTACAGCTATATCCGAAGGGCTATTTGAATGATCAGATTCAAATGATTTCGCCCACAAAACATGCCCTTCTGAATTCATTTTAACGATAAAGGAATTTATACCATACGCAGACAAATTTTGAACTCCCGACCCAGGATCAAAATCGTAAGTACCTTGAAAAGTTCCAGCAATATAAATATTTCCAAAATCATCATGTGTACTTACTGCAATTTCACTGTTCAGTCCAATTTTCTTTGCCCAATCGAATCCAAATTGTTGTCCATTTATTTCGAAATTCAATCCAAAACAAACAACCAAAATCGTTATATATATTAATCTCTTCACCTGCTTTCTATTTCTCTATTTTAATGTGAGCCAAATATAATATAATTAAGGTGAAAAATTTTGTTATTATCTAATTCCCAAATAAATCCATAATTAAATTTAACTCTAAAAAGTTATTGTAAAAAAAAGCGAGACCTTTATCAAGTCTCGCTTTTTTAATACTATATTTTCAAAGGTCATTACTTTTTCAAATCAATCTCCTTCAAACTAGCTATTCTGTTTCTTTCCAAGAAGGCATCTATCGATTCAAAATGTTCAATAACACGTTGGTCCTTGAATTCAAATACTTTTTCTGCTAATCCTTGTAAAAAGTCTCTATCGTGAGAAACCAAAATCAAGGTCCCATCAAAGGCTAATAAGGCATCTTTCAAAACGTCTTTAGATTTCAAATCCAAGTGATTGGTAGGCTCATCCAGAATCAAAACATTCACCGGCTCCAATAATAATTTCACCATAGCCAAACGCGTTTTCTCACCACCAGATAACATGCTTACCTTTTTATCTATGGCATCTCCACTGAACATAAATCCACCTAGAATATTCTTTATTTGCGTTCTAATATCACCTTTGGCTACTTCATCCACTGTTTGAAATACGGTTAGATCTGGATCTAAAAGAGAAGCCTGATTTTGTGCAAAATACCCCACCTTAGCATTATGTCCTAATCCACACTTTCCTTCAAAATCTATTTCCCCCATAATAGCTTTAATCATGGTAGATTTCCCTTCACCATTCCTACCTACAAATGCTACTTTTTGCCCTCTGGAAATACTCATATTAGCCTCCTTGAAAACAATATGATCGCCATAGCTTTTGCACAAATCAACAGCCTCTACTGGATAATCACCTGACCTCGGAGCTGGAGGGAATTTTAATTTCAAGGATGAATTATCTACCTCATCCACCTCAATAATCTCCAACTTCTCCAGCATTCTTTCTCTTGAGGTAACTTGATTCGTTTTCGAATAAGTCCCCTTAAATCGCTCAATAAAAGTTCTGTTTTCAGCAATGAATTTTTGCTGTTCCTTGAATGCCTTTAATTGATGAGACATTCTTTCTTTTCGTAGCTGTAAATAGTGTGAATAATTCGCTTTGTAATCATACACCTTACCCATTGTAATTTCTATGGTACGATTTGTTATATTATCAATAAATGCCTTATCATGCGAAATGACAATTACTGCTTTTGCCTTATTGATTAGGAAGTCTTCCAACCAAATCACCGATTCAATATCAATGTGGTTGGTAGGCTCATCCAAAAGAATTAAATCCGGTTTTTGTAAAAGGATTTTAGCCAATTCAATTCGCATTCTCCAACCTCCACTGAATTCACTCGTAAGACGAGTGAAATCCTGTCGATTGAAACCAAGACCAATTAAAGCTTTTTCAACTTCAGCATCATAATTGACCTCCTCTATAGAATAAAATTTCTCTCCTAGCTCAGAAACCTTTTCTATGATTTTCATATAGTCTGCCGACTCGTAATCTGTTCTAGTCTCTAGCTCCTTGTTGAGTGCATCTATTTCATCACGCATAATATAGATATGCGAAAATGCTTTGGAAGTTTCTTCAAAAACAGTGCATTGATCATCTGTCAATAAATGCTGTGGTAAATAAGCAATCACCATATCCTGAGGACAACGTATATGTCCCTTAGTTGGTTTTTGAACCCCTGCAATAATTTTCATCATGGTGGATTTTCCAGCACCATTTTTTCCCATTAAAGCAATTTTATCATTCTCATTTATTGCAAATGAAATATCCCCAAATAAGGTCTGCCCACTAAATTCAACACCAATAGCATCAACTGAAATCATATCCTTTTCTTTAAAAAGGCGAATTTATTAAAAAGGTAAGAATGGGAAGCCTCTTTGGTTCGAAAATATTTACAAAATAAATTCTCTCCGCGATTTATCATAAATAACTATAACTCCTTCTGTTCCAGATTATACTATTTAGTTTGCTAGTGAAATTTTAATTTTTGAATGATTCAACTTTTGAAGAGCAGTAAAAATTTCTTCAACATCTGCTACTTTCTCTTTTGTAATTTGATGATTTAGGGTATTAAAAATACTAGTAACACGGATCACATTTGGTTTCACCTGCTGAATATCATACATTAAACTACCTAATTCATTCACAATTTTAACTGGCTCGGAATCGTCCAATAATGTGATATCTTTATTAAACTCAATGAAATAAGAATAATTATCCTTACCTAAAAAATCCGTATAATAATCTTGTTGTCTTCCATTCACATCTATATGTTCATATCCAATATGATTAAACCAGTTTTCAAGATTCAATTCAAATTTATCCCCTACCTTTTCTAAAACAGATTTAGACTTATAGGTTGCTTTGATAGAAGTTGTATAAGGAAATACCTTCTTTTTCACTTCTATACTTTGCTTAACTAATTGAACATCTTCCTGAATTTCCCATAACTTTTTATTATACAATTCATTAACTGTTTCATCCTTATAATCATGAGAATACAATCCTCTAGTTAATGTAGAATACTGACCTTTTAACCGTACATTAGCCTCAAAGTCTACCACCAAAGTGTCTAAGTTCACTTTAACTTTTACAGAACTTTTACGATAATTATCCTTCATTCCAGATTTCGGCAAAACCACCTGACGTAAAGTATTTTTCACCGCCTTTAAGGAGGTCGCATAATCACTCATGTGCACTAAACTAGCCAGGCTATTTTCAAAATAAAACGGCATCTCATCCAAATAATATCCAAAATCGGATTTCTTTGGATATATATAATGCATCTTATTATTCTTGTCAAGGGCACAAAGAAGATAATCTCCCTCATACATATTTGAGAAATAATTCATGTTGAGCTCCCCAACCCTATTATCACAAACATAGGTTGCAAAATAATCCAAATCCAACCTTTTTATAAGTGCTACATACAATTCGTATCGACTGATATCTCTTAGGTTTCTACTCGTAAGATTATCCCCCATCTTTGCATCTCTTCTTTCAATTCCTTTATAATAATTTAGATCATTTTTAAAGGAGAATTCATCTACTATGGTATTATTAATCTTATGTAATTTCTTAACTCCCAAACTATCATTCTCCAATCCTTCGCTTTGCTCTCTAACAAACCTATACAATTGCTTTAATTGCCTTGTATTAACTTGCTGATCAATTGACCGAATAGTAGCAAAATGTCTTTTCTCTCTTAATAAAGAAAAGATACTGTAAAAAGGTAAAAATTCACGATTAGGAGAATTAGGCAATTTATATTGAAAGGCATTAGGCTTTGCAGAGAAAATAATATTAGGCAAGGAGGTATAAGGTTTTGCTCCCACTTCGTCAATACATCCGCTTAATTGAGTAAAATTCCATTCATAGTGTTTCGTATCCTCCATGATATAATTCGAATCCATTTCAGCTCCATTCTCACAGGTTAAGTCGAAAGCCAATAATTTTGGATGGCTAATATTCAGTTGATAGTTTTCTCTATAGAGATCGGAATTAAAAAATATTCTAGAAGAAGACAATTGGAAGAAATTTTCCTTAAAAGGCACATTGTAAATATATTTGATAGATACCTCATCTCCCACTTCTAGATTATTCAAATGATAATGCCATTTTTTATAGGATCCATATTGTAGCCTTTCAACCATCAGCATATCGATATCCTCTACCTCATGATCGAACTGTCCAATAATCTCTGTTCCATCTGGCTTTCTTATCAGCACCTTAAAACTGTCACATTTCAAGTCAGAAAAGGCAAACGTATGATTCCTGACGGGTGCAAAATGACCTATATAACTTTTATCAAAAGGCTCTGGAATTATCACTTCATTGACTTTATCAATTGCAGACAGCTGATTAATCTTATAGCGTACTTCTCTTGAAACATAGACAAGCATATTATTAAAATTCTCTCCCAAAAAATCAATATGATTAATATCTTCCAGAATGAGAATATCCAGTTGAGTAGGTATGGTATCTACTGAAGAATTTGATAGTGAATTAGCCAATATTGAATTAGAAAAGCCTACCAGAAGGATCAAAATCCAACTTAATCTTGAATATTTAAATTGCATAAAAAGATATTAGTTCATTAGAATGCACTAATATAAAAAAAGGAGGATTCAATAAAAAAAAAGAAGAATCAAATATCACTAAATACAACAATCTAATGTTATAAAATTGAAGAAATAAAACCTATTCAATAATAAATTTCACTCCCCCAGTAATGATGTTGGCTGATAGCCCAGTATCTCTATCATAATAGCTATACTTAAGGTTTACACTTTTCAATCTAAACTTTCCAACATGCCAACTAGTGAAAATATCCTTATATCCAACACCAAGACTATATTGGGTAGAGTTGAACTCCGATAAATCATAATCAGAAGTATAATATTCATCTGTACTTAGGTGCTCTTCATAGCCAGCAAAATAATCTGCTGCAGTCTGGGTATAATACCTCAACCCTGGACTTAGAGTATATTTATCCGACAATTTAATAGGAAGGTCTACACTAAATGTATTCGAAACTATTCCCCAATCGTCAGTATAAAACCTATAATAGGTTCTAAGAACCATACTTTCATTCAGATAATGGTTCAGTCGTCCTCCAATGGGAATTTTTATTCTAGAATCTGGCAATCGTTCTATATCATCTGCCAAATGAAAAACTCCTGTATTTTGTTCATTAGTATAATTTGGAATATGCGCTGCTTCCCCCACATAGAAATTATCCCTATCAGAAAAATACACACGCTGCATTGGATTAGACAGCCAACCACTTTGTTGAACAATATCAGCAAAAAGAGAGAATTGGGTATTTTTACTTACTATCTGAGAAAAGGCAACAGATAGTGTATAACTATTTCTTGTATCATCAGACTGTAAAGGAGAAGTAAAGGGACTCCAAACATTGGCTCCATCTTTATCAATTACCTGTCCATCTTGATTTAAAATATCAATCCCTTGAAAAAAACCAGTATTCAAATCAACCGTTGCACCTTGATAACTTCTCAGCTCAATAGGTAATTGGGGATTCCAAATATCTAAATAAACATTTCCATTGATACTCAATTCTGTATTCTTCTTATTGAATAAGCGAGCATAACCTCCACCAAATCCAACAGAACTATAATCGTATTCATTGGAAAAGCTCACATGGCTATTCCAAATCATATTTCGATCATCAGAGCTATGAGAATAACTTAGATTGATACTTGTCCAAGTATCCATGGCCGAAGCACCTGAAGATTCCACCCAAGGACTACCTTTTTTGATTCCCTCTCCAGAACGAAATGGGTTCAGATTACTTGAAGATGCAGAACTATAAGCTGAAATTGCGGCATCAATAGTTAAAACATCATCGTCGTTCAAGGGTATCGCCAGTACAAAAGTAGGTGTTAAATCAGATAATTCTTCTGTCCCTACTCCACCAGTTACTGATGCATTATCTCCATCTTGAGTATAATAGCTGATTAAAAAATCTAACTCCATAGATTCCAAAACTCGTTTTTTATATTGTTTTGTAGAATCAACTTGACCTTGGGCAATTCCAAAACAAAATAAAAAGGCTATAAAATATAAATAATGATTTTTCATATCTCCTTAATTACATCCACAACCACCACCTGACTTACCTCCACTTCCTCCCGAAGCTCCTTCTCTATAGGATTGAAAATTAGTTTCAAACCGATCCTCACTATTGGAACTTAAGGCCATATCAGGATCATTTATATTCATCTTTTCATATTCCTGTACGACAACACAAGAACTCAATGAAATGAGTATTAATAAAAGACCTGCTAACTTTATCATAACGATTGTATTTCAATATTTTCTGATTGATGAATCCCTCCGAATTCATCAATAATAATACACTCTATATTGGGCATCTGATTGATCCTATTTATACCTACCTCAATACCCATTACAAATATAGAGGTAGCCAATGCATCTGCCAATTCTGCCTTGGGCGCCAATACAGACACACTTATAATTCCCTTGCAAGGCATCCCTGTTTTTGGGTGTATAATATGACTATATCTCTCTCCGTTGAAATTGACGAATTTTTCATAATCTCCAGAGGTAACTATTGCACCATTTGATAAGGATATCACCCCAAAAGACTTTTCCTTATTAAGTGGATTAGTAATGGCAATTTTCCAATCATCACCATTCAATTTTTTTCCCCAAGTATTCATATCTCCTGAAGCATTCACAATTCCAGAACGCACTCCTTCATTGGTTAATAATTGCTTTGCTCTATCTGCTGCGTAACCTTTTCCAATACCACCAAAACCAATTTTCATTCCCTTTTCAGGTAGATAAACAGTCCCTTTTTCATCATTGAAAATAATCTTATCAAAACCAACATACCTAATCGAATTTTGAATCATTTCCTTAGATGGCATTTCAAGCATAGAACCATCAAATCTCCAAATCCTATCCATGGAAGCATAACTAATATCAAAGGCGCCATCGGTAACTTTGGAAATGGCTATACTTCGTTTCATTAAGTCAAACAATTCTTGATCAACCTTAACAGGAGATATACCTGCATTTGAATTGATAGCAGTGGTTTGAGATTTGGGATCCCATGAAGAAATCAATCTTTCAATTCTTTGAATTTCATATATTGCCCTATCTATAAAACCTTCTCCAGTAACCGAATCATTAGCCACAACCGTGATTCCAAAACCACTTCCCATCAATAGAAGTGATCGATGGTAATATTCTTGAGCAGGAAGCACATTCCATGCTGATAGCAATAAAAAGAAAATTAGCTTTCTCACAGAAAAGAATTTAATATTTCAATAAATGCTTTAGGCGCAACCTTCTCATACCCTGTTTTACCCAAAACTTCTCCATTCTGATCTAAGACAACCACCAATGGGAAAAATCCATCTGTATTATATTTTTCAGCTAGCTGATTATTTTTAGCCTGTTGATCCGCTGGCAGTAAATTCTTTCTCTTCCTTGGGAAATCTGCTTTCAATAATACATAAGTCCCTTTGGCATATTCCTTAAACTCTTCTGTGGACCAAATTTCTCTTTCCAACTTCATACAAGGAGCACACCAATCTGACCCCTGAAAAACAAGGATAATAGGCTTATGCTCTTTGATCGAAATCTCCTTTGCTGTATCTATATCGGTAAGCCACTCCTGAGCAGGTAAAGAACAAACAGTAGATAAACAAAGTGAAAGTATAACAAGTATTTTTTTCATAACTATAGTCCCTTTATAATTCAACGATAAATATCCCCCTATTCGTATTTTTACTAGGATACAAATTTAATATTGAATTATTCTAAGCTACGATTTAATGACCTATTCTTATATCTCATCAATTACAAGGCACCATATTAAACACTCCCCCTCTTAAAATCCAATATCAAAACCCAATCGCACTCTACTTCCGGTTTCCCTATACTCTCCTTGCTGCACCAATTCATTCACTTGAAACAAACGCATTTTTACAACCATTTTCTCTTTGATAGCATAGCCCAATACCAATTCCATTCCTTCAAAATTGGTCAGCCTACCATCAGGAGAATCATAGGATCCATAATCCCATCTTGCCCAATCATTTTGAGCTAAATAATCCACAGCAGCATATTTCTCCATATATGCATAACTCAACTTGACCAGGAAATTTCCTTTCTTTTTTGCATCTCCATAAGACAAACCTATAACAAGCCCATTTTGCTCTTCCTTAAGATCTTCATCAATTGCATCTATATTTTTATAATCCTCCAAATTGGTATAATAATCAAACTGTAGTTCCATTTTTTTTGAGGGAATCAACTGGAAGGATGTTCCAAAATGAGCAATGCTATAATTTAATAAAGCACTAGCGCTACCATCAGGAATATTACCAATATTCTTTAATAAATATATGGATGGAAATAACTTCCATCGATCATTAAAGAGGCTTGCATTCAACTGTAAGGCCTGCATAATACCGTTATTCCCTAATGTCTTGTTTTGATTCTCTATTACGAAATAACCAAAGCGAAGATCCAAAGCATTTATGATATTATCTTTTAATTTGAAGTTTTTCTTAAAGAAGACACCTTCGGGATTCACATTATTACTCCAAAAAAGCTCGTTTTGTGTTTTGAAAGGAAATGCATTTTTACCCATCCAGGTGGAGATCCCCCAAATCTCCGTTTGAAAATACAATTTATCCCAGCCCAATGGAAGAGGTCCTTGGCCATTACTTTTATCCCCAAAAGTCAATTGAGGATCCTGCTGTTTCTTTGATAAGCCCGTCCTCATTTGCAAACCAAATGTACCGTAGCCTTCCAATTTGTATTTAAGTCCAAATCGCGCTCTATAACGCAATCTAGTTCTATCCCCTCTGAAAGTTCCATCTGATTTTCTGGACTTCCAATCCTGCTCTATTCTAGAGCGAAAATCTCCATGAAAGGTTAAATTATCTTGTTCCTGTGCGAATAAAAATAATGGGAGCATAAAGAGCATCCCAAAGATTTGTCTTGTTCTCATTTCAATCCTTTATTTGAATTGAAAATTAGAATTTTGAAGGGATTTATTTTATGATTAAAATCTTATATCAATTTATTTGGATTGATTAAATTTTCAAGAGATTAATATATTTTTTTAATGAAGTCATTGCCTTCACGAGTATAGGTTGCTCCTTTTGTACTCTCTACATGAGGTCTAGCCACTTCACCTAAAATTATATTTTTAGAAGGCTCTTTTGACGGATCCAATTTTATTATAAAATTATTTCCTTTAAAAGGGATTGATACATTGGAATACCCAATGTATGAAAATTCCAATTCACACATTTCAGTCAAAGTCGATTTATGAATAATCAAATTGAATTCACCATCCAAGTCTGTAGTTGTTCCTCGAAGTAAGTTTTGGTTATCCTTTAAAATAACATTTACAAAAGGGATGGGATCCCCAATATCATCAAGTACAACACCTTTTATATGAACGGTATCTTGAATTATATTCGTTCCCATATCGACTATTTCACCTCCCTGAATTCTTGTGCTGATTCCTTGTGCATGAATTGGAAAGGATAAAAAAAGTACTGAACTCAATCCAATGGTCAATCCCCATTTTACTGACCAATTTGAAAAACTAAGATTTGATGTGGTTGAAATTTGACCTTTCTTAAACCTACCACAAACCTTATTTTTTCTCTCTAGGAAGTCAATAATATCCACTTTATTCATAGCTGTAAAATCAACCACTTCCTTAGAACAAGAAGAACAAAACCTCCCTTTTTCTGATGGCGTCATCTTATCCCAATCCTCATGACAGGGCTTTGGTATATGATAGGATTTTAACATAGGATGATGATTTGAATAGATTAAATTAAGTGCTAATATTTACAACAATACCCACATTTCAATAATGGTTCCAGAATTTTCATCCGGAACCATATAATTAGTTTAATGCCCTCCTAAGCCCAAGTTTTTAACTCCGGCTTCAATTCTTGTATTCAAATCATTTTCCCTTGGAGGAACAGGACAAGAATATCGGTCACTATAGGCGCAATAAGGACTATAAGCCTGATTGAAATCAATGATCATTTCATCACCCTCAGGAATAGTTAAGTCCAAATAACGTCCCCCACCATAGGTATCTTCTCCGTTGGTAGCATCCGTAAATGGTAAAAACAAACTATTTTTATGCTCCTCCATTTCTCTTAGGCGATGACTTTGATAGATATTTAGTGAATATTCTACTCCTTCTATTTCAAAATAAACCTTTCCATATACATCATACATAGGCATGCGCGCTGTACTCGTTTTCATGGTTAAGGAAATAGTAGAATCAGCTTTCACAAATCGGGCATTTACTCTAAATTCCTCATTGATTGGAAAGAAATGATGTCCTTTAAATTTCCTTCTTAATTTCTTATCCAGAGGACTCTTTTCCTTGCTTTTATAATCCGTATTCAATTCCTCTTGAAAAGCCTTTACTTCTTTTTCAAAATTTTGAGCATACAAACCATTTCCAAGAAGAAAACAGGCTGTAAAAAGTAACCAATTCTTTATCATCGTTATAATCAATTTTAGATATATCTAGTTCTATAATTTATGCGATACAATATAAATAAAGAATTTATAAACTCATCCTATGTAATTGCATCTAATCTAATTTTTTCATTCTATATTAAAATTCAACATTTATGGACAGACCTGTCCAGTGATTCATTTTGACTAAATAATGATAAAATTATTAGTAACTTTGAGATTGAATTTTTAAATCCCTACTGTGAAATACCTTTACTCCCTTTGCCTATTGGTAGGCTTTAACTTTGGCTTGAATGCCCAAGATCAAAAAGCATATCAGGACAAGAACTATACAATCCAGCAAAAAACTACTGTTCATCCTAAAAATTTTGAGGAAGACTTTGATGCTCAAGTTTATAATCTGGAAGCACCTAGTCCAGACGGTAACAACATGAAGGCTTTTATCAATCATCGGAAGATGCTAGCTAGAAAGCAATTTCCAATAAGAACCAATAAGAATCAGAAAAAGAGTTCTTCATCAACTAGTAACCCTAGTTTAGGGAAAGAATTTGGCTTAACAAAAGTATCAGCTGCAAACGGAAATATAATAACCTTAAATGGAAGTAGGCCTAATGATAATACATTAGCCGTCTCCAATGAAGGGATTATATTAACAGCCGTAAATAGTTTTATTTATGCTTATGATCTAAATACGGATACCACGGTTTTCGAAAAAGCGTCTATTAGTCTCAAAAATATGGCTGGTTGGACTGGATTTGTCTCACCCAACTATTTTGATCCAAAACTAATTTATGACGAGGAATACGATCGTTTTATTCTGGTATTCTTAAAAGATAACGAACCTGGAACAAACAAAATAATTGTTTGTTTCTCAACCTCCAATGATCCACGGGATGCTTGGAATGTATATGAATTACCCGGAAATCCATTGGACAATGACCGATGGACAGATTTTCCAGCTATTTCTATTACCAATGAAGATCTATTTATCTCTGGAAATTTAATTGTACCAGGTGAACCGTGGCAAATTGGATTTGATGGATCTGTAGTATGGCAAATTGAGCGTTCTACCGGATATAACAATGCTGAAGATCTGAATACTAAATTGTATTCAAACATTGAACATGGTGACAAATTCATCCGTAATTTACATGTGGTAAGAGGTGCCGATGGAATTGCGGACAAACAATATTTACTTTCAAATAGAAACTTTGATATTTCCAATGATACCATTTTTGTAATGGATATCACCGGAAACTTATCCGATGGAGATCCCACTTTGAATATCAATATTGCAAGCTCTGATTTGAACTATGGAGTCCCTCCAAATGGAAGACAAGAAGACACAGACACTTCTATCGTTGGAAGTGGTTTACAAACTAATGATGCCCGTGTTCTAGCTGCAATTAAAATCAATGATCAAATTCAGTTTGTTTCCAACTCGATGAATCCTGAAACAGGACTATCTAGTATATACCATGGAACAATCACTAATTTGGAGGACCCTGAAATTTCTGCCAACTTGATTAGCAGCAACTATAAAGATTACGGCTATCCAAATATTGCTTGGACAGGAAATCAAGATTGTGATATTGAAACAATTATTGCATTCAACCATACATCTCCTACAGACTACCCAGGTATTTCTTGTGTCTATTATGGAAATAACAAAGAGTATTCAGATATCCTTACTATGAAGGAAGGAGAAGGATATGTAGATAGGTTCCAAAACGATCCAAGATTTGTGGAAGGATATGAACGTTGGGGAGATTATTTTGGACTTCAAAGAAAATACAATGAAGGCAACAAGGTGTATGCTTTTGGATTTTTTGGAACAGAAGCAAATAAAAATTCAGGTTGGTGTAACGAGATCATCAGCCCCTCTGTAGACCTAACTATTGAATCCAATAGATCAAGATCGGCAGGTCTATGTAAACAAACTATTGATGTAATGGTTAGTGGGGGCTCCGCTCCTTATACATACAACTGGATTGGTTATCCGGAAAATACATCTTCTACATCTCCCACCTTATGTGAAGGAGATTCACTCATCCTAGAGGTTACAGATGAAACAGGTTGTGTATATAATAAAACTTATTATTCAGAGATAATCAAATCTATTGAAGCATCAGCACCCTATCCAAATCCATTTATGGATGATGTAGCTGTTCAATTTGAGATGTCTGAAAAAACAGACATCACTGCAAGCATCTTCAGCATTCAAGGGAAATTGATTCACGTGATTTTTGATCGAGTGGTAAAACAAGGTCAAAATGAATTGGTATTCTCCTTAGCTCCATTGGAACCAGGAGAATATATATTAAAGATTTCTTCTGGATCGAAAGAAGTGTTAACAGAAAAAATTATAAAAAAATAAGATACCACCTTTTACAGAGCCCAATCATAACTGATTGGGCTTTTTTTTTGCTTTGTAAAATCCTATAGAAATTATAAAACGATTCAACTATCCAAGATGAATTAACTAATTTAGCAGTATAAAATATTTGTCCATGGAAATTCAAAAAAAACTTAAAGAAAGAGGATTGAAACTTCCCAACCCATCTTATCCAGGAGGATCTTATCATTCAGTAAACGTGAGAGGGAATATTGCCTATATAGCGATCCAATTCCCTATTGAAAATGAAACCTTCTACTATCAAGGAAGATTAGGTAAGGAAATTTCAAAAGAAGACGGCTACAAGGCTATGCAATTATGTGCATTAAATGTCATCGCTCAGATTGAAGATAAAATTGGCTTTGATAAAATTGCCGGATTAAATCATTTTGATGCCTACTATCAGTCGGAAGAAGAATGGGACGAAGCACCAAAAGTGGTAAATGGAGCTTCTGATATTTTTGTTGAGCTATTAGGTGAAAAAGGAGAGCACAGCAGAGGCATTTTAGGCGTACACAAACTACCACGTAATTTTTGTGTTGGATTAACTGCTACCTTTACTTTGAAATAAAAAAAATGCGTAGAAAACGATACTACTACCTTTTTGAAATCCAATTTTTAGGATTTAGATTTAGTGGCTGGCAGAAACAGACCAATGGTAAAACATTGCAACATATGGTAGAAAAATCTCTACTGTTTAGCCTAGGTCATGAAGATTTCAAGATATTGGCAGCCGGAAGAACAGATCGTATGGTATCTGCTAATCAATTTGCTTTTGAACTTTTCATTTATGAAGAGCAAAACATGCCGGAATTATTAGAGAAATTGAATGGTAACCTACCACCAGATATTCGAGCACTCAATGTAAAAGAAGTTGATAATAAGTTCAATATCATTCAAAATTCTAAAATTAAGGAATACATCTATATGTTTTCTTCAGGTGAAAAATTACATCCATTCTGTTCTCCATTCATGGTAAATATGACAGAAGAATTGGATATTGAATTGATGAAAAAAGGAGCTAAACTTTTTCAGGGTTTTCACAACTTCAAACACTACTGTTGCAAGCCTAGTGAGAAAACTATTTTTGAAAGAGATATGATTCTTAGTGAAATTGTGGAGAACAATCTATACACCGCCAATTTCTTTCCAGAGAAATCCTATATTTTCCGTGTACAGTCCAGTGGATTCTTACGCTATCAAGTAAGACTAATGATGGGACATCTATTTGAATTGGGAAAAGGCACTATTCAAATCGAAGAAATTGAAAAGGCCTTACAATCTACTGATAATACATCTATGGAAACCATTGCACCAGCCTCTGGATTGATGTTGCATAGTATTGATTTTCAACTCTAAAAATATTTACCATTCTGAATATGGATCAAACAATAAAAGAAATCGTAAGCAGGCTAGAACTTTCGCCTCACCCTGAAGGAGGATATTATAAGGAAACTTATAGAAGTACTGGAAAGATTTCTCAAAGTGCATTACCTGACAATTTCAATGGAGACAGAAATTATTGTACTGCCATATATTTTCTTCTGACTAAAAATAACTTCTCAGCTTTTCATAAAATTGAACAAGATGAAACCTGGCATCATTATGACGGAGGGACACTAAATGTTCACGTTATCCATCCAGATGGAGCATATCAATGTTTTGCCTTAGGTAAAAATTTTCATAACGGTGAAGAACCTCAATTCACGGTTCCAGCCGGTTGTTGGTTTGCTTCCAGTGTTGCCAATCAGAATGAGTATGCTTTAGTAGGTTGTACAGTATCTCCAGGTTTTGATTTTGAAGATTTCGAATTGGCAAAATGTGCAAAACTATCAGCAAAATTCCCATTTCATCAAGAAATCATAAATAATTTCACTAGGCAATAACACTCAATTACAGACGCTTACAAACACAAGTTATTTCAATTGAGGAAAAAAAGGCTTATATTTAATCTATGTATGCCAAGAATAAAATAACTGCCTTACTCAACAAGTCAGACATTATTATTAACGGCGATAGAAATTGGGATATTCAAGTTAATGATAAACGATTTTACCGACAGGTCTTTACACAAGGCTCTATGGGGATGGGGGAATCCTATATGAAAGGGTACTGGGATAGTCTATCTCTTGATCAAACCATTACCCACATATTATACAACAAACAAGACACAAGGTTAGGGTTCAATCTTCATGAAATTTGGCTATTCCTTCGTGCGTATATCTTGAATCTACAATCCAAAAATAAAGCAGAACATTCCGTAATACATCATTATGACTTAGGAAATGAATTGTACCACAACTTTCTAGATCCCTACAATCAATATTCCTGTGGTTATTTCAAAAATACAGAAGACCTTGATTTAGCACAGGAGCTTAAATTAGATCTAATCTGTAGAAAATTACAATTAAAAAAAGAAGATCATGTTCTAGATATCGGTTGTGGTTGGGGTGGTTTTGCCAAGTTCGCAGTGGAAAGATATCAATGTAAAGTAACTGGAATTACACTATCCAACAATCAATACGAATATGCCAAAAAATTCTGTAAAGACCTTCCTATCCAAATTCTCAAACAAGATTATAGAGATCTAAAAGGAAAATTCGACAAGGTAGTTAGCATTGGAATGATAGAACATGTAGGAAACAAAAATTACAATAATCTTTTTCAAAAAGTACATGAAATATTGAAGACAGATGGAATTTTTGTACTTCATACTATAGGTGGTAATACTGCAAAAAAACAAATAGACCCATGGATTAATAAATATATCTTTCCAAATGCAGTAATCCCCTGCATTTCTCAATTAAGTAGTGCTTTTGAAAAAAAATTTGTTTTAGAGGATATTCAACATCTGGGACCACACTATGATCTTACTTTGATGGCTTGGTTTAACAATTTCAATAAAAACTGGTCCACTATTCAGGAGAAGAATCCACAATATGATTATCGGTTTTACCGTATGTGGAAATACTATTTATTGTCCTGTGCAGGAGCATTCAGATCAAGGAGCTTACAACTTTGGCAGTTTATTTTCACAAGAAATGGAATTCTAAGCCCATTTGATCCACCCCGCTAAAAGGAAATTTAGTTAACTTTATAGAAGTTTTAATTTCTGTGATCATGAAGAAGATATCTTTTCTATACTTTACTTTAATAATTTTCTTTTGTAGCTGCATCCAAGCCACTAAACCTGTGGCTCTAATAGATCAAAATTTAGACGCTTATCAAAAGGCCTATTTTGCTAGTGGCTGTTTTTGGTGTGTGGAAGCAATATTCGAACATGTCAAGGGAGTACAAGAAGTCCATTCTGGATATGCAGGTGGAGAAAAGGAAAATCCAAGTTATAACGAAGTCAGTAGAGGAAATACAAAACATGCTGAAGCAGTAATTATATATTATGACTCAACTATTGTTTCATTCGAGTCCTTATTGACTGTCTTTTTCGGTAGTCATGACCCAACAACTTTAAATAGACAGGGACCAGACCAGGGGCCACAATATAGATCCATTGCTTTCTATTCCAACAAAATAGAAAAGACCCTTATAAATGAATATAAATTGATATTAAAAAAGGAAAGAGTATTTGAAAATGAAATTGTCACTGAGACGAAGCAAATAGACAAATTTTATCTAGCAGAAGACTATCACCAGAATTTTGAAAAACATAATCCAAACCATCCTTATATTAAGGCAGTGTCCAGACCAAGACTAAATAGTTTTCTGGAGAAATATCCACAGTTGCTAAAATAAAAAAAGGGGCGAATAATAAACTATTCCGCCCCTTCAATCCACTAAATCAAAACTCATCATTATCTGCGTTGATAGGCTTTTAAAACCTCTTTCATAAACTCTTCACTATTTCCTTTGGTATAAATCCTAGCCACATCCTGAATTCCTTGGTGACGTTTGAAAATCCCTTGAGCTGCATCAAAACTTTGTCCATCCCAATTGTATTTCACGGTTAAGCTCAACTTTTCAAATTCTTTCCAGCTCATATGTTTGGGCAAAATGATATAACCATTTTCACGCTCCTCCATATCCATAAAGATACTATCTTCTACTTGATCCAATAAAAAGACCTTATCTGTCTTTATAATAGCCTTATCTTGGAATGTCCTATCTAATTTTGCTAATTTCAATTCCGTTTGCTTCAGGGCAGTCATTAATTTTTTTAAATCATCAAATGTATTTAGATATTTCACACGAATGCACGGAGTATCCTCATTAAAAAGATTTAAACTAGCAAAGGCTAAATCAAAAGGGAAATCAAATTGACTTTTTAAATTTCTTTCTACCCTCTTTATGGTTTCATAACTATAGTATTCTGTAGTTTTTATGTAAATAAAATTAGGCTTTTCATCATATATTAAACCTCTGTAATATCCAGGGTAGTAGTTTTCAACCTCAAAAACGGCAACATCACCAAAGTCAAAATTATTTAAATCTTTTACCAATTCCTCCTTAACAATATATCCTGTAATTTCTAATAACAATTTTTCCTTTTCCATAACATTCAAACTTTAGTCTTAATTTAAGAATAATTAATTTAAAATCAAAAAATTTACAACAAACACCTTGCTATAAAAAGTAAACAAAAAAAGGTCCGATTTTGTCTAAAAAAAACAAAACCGAACCTAGCATTAAACCAAAATTTAAACTTTTTATGAAAAGGAAGAGGATCGCCTAAAAATAACAGAGTCCTTTTCCCAACGAGCTAGATAGCCCACAAATTTATCTACATATTTCTGAATTGAAAAGCGGATACTTTCGTCTTCAAAACCAGGATATAATTCAGGATTGTCCTTGCAATAATTCCACATTACTTCAATTTCTTGAAGGTCCTTACGTGTAAATTCAAATTCTTGACTACTTAAAATTTCCTCTGCGCCCATTTTGGCAACATAGGATTCATAGAATAGAATTCTAAATACTTCTTTCAATCTCTTGCTACAATCCAAGGATTTAAGTGCGAAAACCATAATACCATTATAGTAATGATTTTCCTTTTTAAAAATTGAGGTCAAAAGAGGATCAACAGCACTGTTGTCTTTTAAATCTTCTAATACCAAAGCAGCTCGATCACGTATTTCTGAATCCTCATTATCTAATAGTGAAATCAGCACATTAGTAGCCTTATGACTACCTATTCGCCCTAATTTATCAATTGCTTCCTTTACCATAATCCATTCCTGGGTTACAATAATTTGTTTTAGGGCATCAATATCTTTGGAAGTCTTTTTTTGATTAATAATTTTCATAATAATAGCCTCCAATAATTTGAAAACATATAGAAAAATGTCTCCTTAATTTTATAATATTCGTTTCTGAATCTTTTAGAATAAGTCAAAAACATAGAATAGTAATAATCCCTTATCTTACATCAAGAAAGATAACAAAATATGTTTACAAAACAAAACAAAAAACTAACAATCAATCAATTAGGAAAATATAAAAAATTTATTTTAGGCTTATAAGACCTAAAACGACAGCCAAAGAATGTATCTCATTTTTAGGAACTTCAAAATCAGGATAAGATTCATTTCCAGAAGATAGTTTAAAAGTATTCTCAGTACTCCCTGGTTGTAGTTGACGAATTATTAGTCCATTGGTCTTAGTCCATAATAAATGCACCCTACCCCATTGCACAAAACCTTGCCCATCTATTAATTTACAAGCTATTAAATCTCCGGATGAAAATGTAGGACTCATTTCATTTCCTTGAATTCGAACCAAACAATCTGCTTGCTTAAATTCAGGTACCTGATATCTATTAAGAATATATTTCTCCTCAATTGTTCCACTCTTTTCAAAAAAAGTTTGAAATCCATCAATAGATAAAAGAGGGATAGTTTTATTCGATGAAAGATAAGTTTCTTTGTTTTCTGAAACTATTACCGAATCAACTTTTGGGCTATTATAGACTTGTCCAGCGCCCTTTATCAACCAATCTAATTGCACCTCCGGGAAGGCAGCGATAAATTTCGCAATATTCACTTCTGTTAAGCCACTTTCTTTGTCTAATACCCCTCTTGTAATATTAGTCATTCTATAAAATTCACTCTTACTATAACCGTTATTCTTTACAAAATGTAAAATCCTTTCTTTGATTGACGACATTATTCGAAAAATATTTTTCAATTACGAATTTTATCGCTAGGTTTGTACAGGATATATTACAAGACAAACGCTAATCGACAAAAATCACACACAGATTAAGTTCAAATATAATGAAATAAGCATCAGCAATCTATACTTTTAGAAAAGTAAACTATTTTTCAAATTGTAATCGCGAGATATATTGATACTAATAACATGAATTTGACTAAAATTTGTTGATATAGTATTTGGCAGTACATTCTACTAACAAAAATAAGTGCCCCTTTGTAAAAAGGGGCACTTATTGATGTTGTTTTGAATTTATTAAAAATGCCCATTTAGTATTTCCTCCATCAACTGAGAATTAAGAGGTTTATTTTTAAAGTCTAGTATCTCTGGCACTTCAAGAGCCCTCCTCCTTTCAATTGGGGAAACAGAGGTTGTCAGTACAATTATCTTTATTTCCGATTTTGTTTTTGAATCCATCTTTCTAAAGGATTCTATAAAATCCCAGCCATCCAAACCGGGCATGTTTAGATCTAAGAAAATCAACTCAGGTAAATTAGCATTTTGTGCTTCTAATTCCTTTAAATGATTCAATGCTTCTTCTACCCCTCTGTAGGATTCAACTGTTCCCACACATCCCATTTTCCGGAGTATCATTTCATGAAAAAAATTTGTAGGCCTATCATCATCAATTAAGAGCACCTTATTTAATTTCTTATTCATCAATCTTGTTTTCGAATCGTAAAATAAAACGAGCTTCCTTTTCCTTGCTCTGTATTTACACCAATCTCTCCTCCATGCAATTCCACAATCTTCTTACACTGGGATAATCCAATTCCTGTTCCTGGAAAATCCTCCCTTGCATGAAGGCATTTGTAAATTTGAAATATTTTTTCACCAAATTTTGAATTAAAACCAATCCCATTATCTGCAATTATAAACCTCAAATGATCTTCCTGTTCCTCACAAGTGATTTTAATTTCACATACTCGACTAGGTTCCCTAAACTTTATTGCATTATCCAACAATTGAGTAAACAATGTCTCAATATCATCCGGAAAGCCTAGAAAATCAATCACGCCCTCAAACTCACAATTGTAACCTAATTTAGCATACCGTCTTCCAAGAATATCATTTACCTTAATTAAAACCTCTTTACAGTTAACCAAACTCTTTTTTGACCTCCTACCAATTCGTGAATAATCTAAAAGTCCACTAATCAAATCACTCATTCTATCAGAAGCTTCAGTCACAAATTCTAAATACAAACTAGCCTCCTCAGATAATTCTTCTGTACATTCTGATTTCAACAAACTAGAAAAATTGGATATAGTCCTAAGTGGTTCTTGCAAATCATGAGAGGCTATATATGCAAATTGAGCCAACTCAGTATTTGACTTTCTAAGCCTTTTAGATTTGACTTCTAAATCTTCACGCAATTGTAATAAATGATTCTTTTCTTCGTGAATATCTTCAAGTAAATTGACATAAGCCTTCTTTGACCTACTCAATTTCTCATTCGATCGTTGTAAGGCTTCCAATTGCTCCTTCAATTTGACACTCATATGATGCCGCTCTGTTACTTCATGCGCAATTACTAAAAGACCATCTATCTCTCCCTTTTCACTAGTCGTAGGTAAATGATCAATTTCCCAACACCTTTTGCCTTCAGGAAAATCCATCTCAAACAAAACAACATCTTGGTCATTCCCTGATAATACAGATTCATACAAAGCCTTATACCTCTCCATACTAGGCATCACATCATACCACACCTTTCCCTGAACTTCTTTTGCATCCAATTCTAATACATCAGCCATCTTATTATGAATGAATTGTATCCGCATCGAATGATCCAAAAGTAAATAAGCAATTCCCCTATTTTCAACTAAAATGTCGAAAATATTCAAATCTCCTTTTAATGATTTAGTGGTGATCATACCTCTTGTTTAATAGCTAATTGCGCTTTCAATAATTTTATCTCCTTCTTTAACTCCATCATCTTCAATTCTCTATCAATCATCAAATCATTTATTCTTTCCAGTTCAGTCACTTTCTTGGTTAACTCTTTCTCAACACACTTCATAGGAGAAACATCCATATCTAGACCAACCCAATTAATAATTTCACCCTGTTCATTGAATACGGGTTTTGCCAGAAATGAACAATATAGAATCGTTCCATCTTTATGCACAAATCGACATTCTCCTTCATAAGGTGCACCATTTTTATAAGCGTTCTCCCACTTCTCTAATAAAGATTTGGTGTCCTCAGAATGAATAGCGGAAGCCCATCCAAAACCCAAAGCTTCTTCAGCACTCATTCCAGTCCATGATTCCCATGAATCATTTATAAAAACGACCTTACCTTCTGCATCTCCAACCCATACGACATGAGGAAAAGCTTCAATAATCTCTTTATAAATTTGCTCGTAGCAGAATTCGTTACTTCCTTGTTTCATTTCTTTATTACCCATAACTATACTATAAGTGTCAGTAAAACCTTACACGGTGATCTAGCACAATGCAGTTATACTTTTCAGATGTCATAAATTGAAAGTTTAAACATCTCAATACCAATAAGTAAATTGAAATCCTAGGATTCTAATTAAAATGGATTTCCTCCGATTATTTCTAAAAATAATATCTTAAACAAATAAGATTTATGTAATAACTAATAATAACAACACTATCTAACTAAAGTTAAATATAAGATTTTAAAAGAATTCTCATCAAGTTACAAAATATATTTTCAATACGAATATTATAAGTAACTGATTGTGATATACTTCATATTATTATTTAAAATAATTTTTAGCAAAAAAATGAACTACATACTCACAATCAACACAACAAGTCACTAAAATCACTTCAAGAAAAATAGAATCAAAAGACAAAAGTAATAGCCCCTATAAAATTGAATGATTACCTTTATTCAACTTATTTATAAGTACAAACCACCATGAAAGACTTAACAATTTCAATTATCGGATGTGGAAATCTAGGATTATCCATTACCCAAGGACTATTAGACAGTGGAAACATTTCTGCAAATCAAATTATTGCAACAAAAAGAAACTTATTCCCCATTTCTCATTTATCAAAACTGGGGGTTAATTTATATACAGATAACAAACAAGCAGTCCTAGAATCTGACATTGTAATACTAGCAGTAAAACCTTATAATGTACAGCCCATTCTAGAAGATCTGCAAGCTGAACTTAAGCAGAAAAATCCAATTTTGGTTTCTGTTGCAACCGGCATTAGTATCAATGAATTAAAAATCTGGTCACAAACAGAATTAGCATTCTTTAGAGCGATGCCCAATACAGCAACAGATGTAAAAGAATCTGTTACTGCCATCTGCCATGAAGGTGCCTCAGTAAATCAACAACAACAGGTCAAACAATTGTTTGATCAAATAGGGCAAGTTATCTATATCCAGGAAAACCTAATGGATGCAGCTACAGTACTTGGTGCTTGTGGAATTGCCTACGTCATGCGTTTTATCCGAGCAATGATTCAGGGGGGAATAGAAATAGGATTTGATGCAAAAACCGCCAGTGATATTGTAAATCAAACCGTAAAAGGTGCTGCTGAATTACTAATTACAAGAGGGGAGCATCCAGAGCATGAAATAGATAAAGTAACAACTCCAAAAGGTTGTACAATTACTGGGTTAAACGAAATGGAACACAATGGGTTTAGCTCTTCCTTAATAAAGGGAATTGTTTCCTCTTATGAGAAAATTGAAAAGTAATAACAAAAACATGAGCTGTGTGAATTTATAATTACACAGCCTTTTTCATTATGAATACATGATTTCATACTATTAAAACAATAAGTAAATTCAAATGATATTAGTACATCTACTATAATTCTCCATAAATAGGCGTAAAACAAAGGAATAACGCATTTCCAACATTAAACACTTGTTTAAACAAGAATATAATTTTAGATTTATCTAATATTATAACTACTATTATTATTCCATGCAATTATTACAAGAAGAAATTCAATTAAAAGAAAGTATATTAAATCAATTCGCAGATGAATTGAGTGATCTTCTAGCCAATTATTTCTGGGAACAGAATATAGAAAATCAAAACGCATTGAGTGATAAAACTATTCAAGTCATTGATCTTGAATATGAAATTAATGAACTTCAAGGCTTAATAAATAAAAGTTTGACTATTCAATAATTAAACAAAACTCTTACTGAACCTATCCTAAAAGCAAATCTAGCCTATCTAAATGACTGACTCCTAACATACTCCTATCCATTTATTTCATTTAATTATTTGGTTTATTTTATAAACTAGTTTACCTTTGAATAAATCATTAAGCCTAATTATCATGAAATCAGCAAATATCACAGAACAAGAAAGCCTACAAATCATCAAACAAATGGTAGACAAAGCCAAAGGTAATGTAGGTGATGATGCCATTTTCTATCTATTATGGGGCTGGTTGGTACTAATATCTAGTATCATCCACTTCACATTAAGCTATATGGGATATCCCAATTTTTGGATAGTTTGGCCAGTACTAATGACAGCAGGTGGAATTGCATCAGCAGTTATAGGAGCAAAAAAATCTAAGAAACACCCCACCAAAGGATATATTGACAAATTGATGGGTTACCTCTGGGGTGGATTTGTAATTACACTATTAATAGTGCTTACTCAGGCTAGATTATTTGGATGGAATTATGCCTATGCCATTATGATTAGCCTTTATGGATTGGCCACTTTTATATCTGGAGGTGTATTGAGTTTCAAACCATTAATTATAGGTGGAATTTCAGCATGGATATTATCAATCATCAGTTTTTATGTACCTATGAATTGGGTCGTATTACTATTAGGTTTATCTATGATCACTTCGTATTTAATTCCAGGCTACATGCTAAAAAACAAATACCATGGCTAAAAAATTGGACCCCATACTGCATAATGAGCTCCGATTATCTATACTCTCTTTATTAATAAGCTTGGATCAAGCAGATTTCAATTACCTTCTAGAACAAACGGATGCCAGCAAAGGAAATCTTAGTGTACAATTAACTAAATTAAAAGAAGTAGAATACATCAGCATTCAGAAAACTTTTAAAAACAACTATCCTTATACTGAATGTAAGATTAGTCCAAAAGGAATTGAAGCCTTTGAAAATTATGTAGCAGCAATAAGTAAATTATTGAATATCAAGAAGTAAAATTAGCCTTCGGGCTTCTTTTACTTTCCCATCAAAGTAGAGCTAAAAAACAGTACCTTTAATAGCATAAAAAATCTAAGAAGATGAAAAAAATTATAATACCTATTGGCCTAACAGCCTCTATCTTATTGACAAGTTGCTTGGGGAGTTTTCAGTTCACAAATAGTGCATTGGACTGGAACAAGAATGCCACTAATAATAAGTTTACCAACAATTTATTGTTTTTTGGCTTAACACTTACTCAATTTTATACCGTAACTCTAATTGTTGATGCTGTATTTTTAAACCTATTGGAATATTGGAATGGTGACAGTCCTTTAAGTATGGAGGAAGGAGAAATCCAGCAACAAAAAATAAAAAAAGACGGAAAAATATACCAGATCACAGCATCTAAAAACAAATTTGAGCTACTTGTACTAAAAGGTGAAAATAAGGGCGAAAAATTGGACCTTCAATATACTGAATCAGATCAATCATGGAATGCCATTATGGAAAATGGGGAATCAGTTAAATTAGCCTCATGGAAAGATGGATTCTATTATGTACACAGTGAAAACAACGAAGACATCATATTGGACGGATCAATTAACCTCCAGGAAGGTATTCAAAAACTAAAAGCCTTAGGTGAAGATCACTATTGCTTTCAATAACATTTACAATCCCTTAAGTTCTCTTAAGGGATTTTTTTTTATAATAAATGTTGATACTCTTCTCTAAACGCCTTTGGTGTTTTCCCACATCGTTTTTTAAATATACGAGAGAAATAAGAATAGTCTTCGTAACCTAAGGAATCCGCCAACTGGGACACAGGCATATCTGTATGAATCAACATTCTCTTTGCTTCCAATACTACACGTTCTGTGATGATATCTGTTACCGTTTTATTTACCAAGGACTTCACAATTCTATTTAAGTGTTTTGCACTCATGTGCAATTGTTCCGCATAACCAGCCGGTGATTTTTCCTGAATAAATTGTTTGTCTACCAACTGTTCCAAATATCTCATCTTTAAAGCATAACCAGATCCCTTCTCTTTCTTCATCCAAGATTCCCCAAGATAAATCCTAGATAAATTGATATAAAGTAGATCAATTAGGTTGGCTATTTTCTGCCATTTCATCAATTCCATTCCATTATACTCTGCTAATATCTCTTCAAAAATATAGCTGAATTTTGGAATATCATCTATAGACAATTGGACTAAAGGGGTATTTTGAACTGAAAAATAAAAGGGTAAATTATCCACCTTTCTACCCGTAAACTTTAAATCAATAAAAGAACGACTATGGAAAAATATATATCCAGAAACATCATCAGATAACTTCCAATTATGTGTGGCTCCAGGGGCCATTAAAAAAACAGAACCGGCTTGCACATCGTACCGCTGAAAATCAATTTCGTGCCAACCATTACCATTCGTTATCAAAACCACTAAATAAAAATCATGTTTATGCGGACTACTTATTTTGTCTGCATGCATTTGTAAATGCCTAGAAAATGAATTGGCATAAAATTCATCCGATTGCTCCTCCAAACGGAATTGATCGATAGCAAGAATAGATAATTGACTCATAGTAATAATGTCCGAATAGTCCTACAATATACGTGAATTAGCTCTAGTATACAAATAGGTTATTACAGACATTTGTACAAACAAAATTAGCACTATGACACGTTTACAAAGTATCCTTTCCGAATCTTGTCCTAATTGCCAAAAAGGAAAGGTCTTTTCCTCCAAAGGATCAATATTCAGGTTTCAATTTCCCACCATGAAAGAAAAATGCAAACATTGTCATTATACTTTCGAAAAAGAACCTGGATATTTCTTTGGAGCGATGTACATTAGTTACGGACTGTGCATGTTAGAATGCATTATGTTGTTTATCCTAACAAGACCTTTTATAGATACCATTTTTGACATTAGGGTATTGATTACAACAATATTGGCACTTCTTTTACTCTCCTTTTACAACTTTAGATTATCTAGAATTATCTGGATGAATATCTTCACGAAAAGCCCTAACAAATAAAACGAAAAATAAATTTAATCTCTCCTTCAATTACTTTCATATTAATCTGTTTTTCACTATTTTAAGTGTCTATTCAAAGAACTTAAAATGAAACAATTAATAAAGCAAATTCAAAATTCTTCTTTCAAAGAAATCAATTATACTGAGTTAAAATCCTTTGTTGAAGCCATTAATGTTGAGCAATTAAATTACAAGGACCTCCTTCCAAAACCAGCAAGTCCTTTTGAGTATGGAAGAGAAATTCTTAGTCTCGCTCCCTTTGAATGTATCCTATTAAATTGGCCACCAAATGTTGAAAGCGCCATTCATTTACATGAAGGGTTATTTGGATTTGTTTTGGTGCTCGAAGGCAGTATCAACAACCATTTTTATTCAGAAAACGAGGATGAATTGATTGAATGTGATATTCAAACCTATCTTTCCAAAGGTGTGCTATATGAACCAGATGGAGTCATTCATAAAATTGCTAATAACAGTCATTTACACAATGCAGTCACCTTGCATTTTTATTATCCAGCAATAAAAAATTTAGAGGATCTTAAAATATACAACGAAGATACTGGTGATATTGGAATATTAAGTAAAGAAGCTAATTCAGCTAACTGGAGTGATAATCCAAATCATTTTAAATCCATTCAAAAAAATGCTTTCCAGTACAAATCACTTGAAAATAGCAAGAGTAATACAACTCATATAATCCACCCTGTTTACCCCAAACCTCATGCAGATCAAATAAAAGAAATGAACAAAGCCTATTACAATGAGCAGGCATATATCTACGATGATCTCGATCAAACAAATTACAAAAGGAAGGCTTTCACTGAAGGTATAGATCATTTAATAGCCAATGATTTTAAAAACCATCCTGAAGAAATTCATAAGGTACTTGACATTGCAACAGGAACTGGTCGTAGACCTATACATATTAAAATACTCAGTGGTTTCAACTATGCCATCTATGGCGTGGAATCTAGCGAGGAAATGGCCCTTAAATCTGGTCAAAAGGGGATTCCTACCTTATTAGCCGATTGGATAAATTTTGACCTTAAAGATCAAGCTCCCTTTGACGCTATTACCTTATTATATGGATTTGGACACATCCCCAATCAAATTAACCGCTTAAATCTTCTTAAAAACATCAATCAACACCTCAAAATGGGAGCCTGTTTTTATTTTGATGCTTTCAACATTAATAATCAAAATGAATGGGGACCAACCTGCAAAAAACATTTCGACACCTATCATCAGGAAGAAAATGGTTACGAAGTTGGTGACCTATTTTACAAAAGAGTCCAAGGGAAAGAAATTGCATTCCTACATTATTTCTCCAAGGATGAACTTATTCTACTACTAGAACAAGTAGGATTTGAATTATCCTACTGTAAAATCATAGGTTATGTAGAGCATCCTGGTAAAGAACTTGACCACGATTCAGAAGGAATTTACTTTATAAAAGCGAAAAAAATTAAACAACTGATTGACTAATCGCTTAATCTTTTAATCAATATCCTACTTTTAAAAATATTGATGTATTTTAGGTCTATTCTAACACAAATAAAAAATTTATGAGACATTTTTTTCTACTATCTAGTTTAGTTTTTACACTTTTTTCCTGCTCTGAAGATAAAATTGAAATCCAAGACAACCAAGAAATATTAACTTCTGGAACTTGGATCAAAACTGCCGTAACATTTGATAAAGTTGTCAGCGTAGATGTTTCAGGACCCGATATCGAAAAAGCATATATTGATGATGTTGAAAGTTGCCTTTTAGATGAAGTATTTAGCTTTGAATCTGGCTTTGATCTTATAATAGACAACCCAGTAATTTGCGAATCTAATGAACAAGCTATATTCAATTGTAATTGGTCCAAAATGAACAGCACTATGTATGCCATGGAAGACAATTGTGGCGGTTGGGAAGCAGCCTATACCGTAATCAGAATAGCTAATGATTCGACTGCCTATTTAACAATGGAAAAAGAGTTTAATCAATTCCCTTTTGACCCTGTGACATTAAAATATGAATGGACATTGAAAAAAGAATAAAAAAAAAAGGAGCTCTATTAGGCTCCTTTTTTTTGCACTTCTTCTAAAATTGATTCCGTTCTAATATAAAACATACCGTAAAGCATACCTTTATTTTTAATAACAGCACTTACAGCTGACACAGAAACATCCAACTCCTTTGCAGCTGCTCTTACCGATGAAAATTCACCAAGGCTTTTACCTTTAGAATCAAATACATAAACAGGTAGAGCCCTAGAACTTAAATTTAATCTTCCTTTATCATAAATCATTTGTTTTTCCTCCTTGGAAAGATGCATTTTACACCAACTTATTAATTCTTCTTTTTCAGTGAAGACTATTGGAAATTTTTTCATACAACTTATTATAATTATTAATTATTGATATTTACATTCAAAAATACTGCCTTTCAAGCAATTAGACAATAACGGAAAATAAGGATTTATTACACTAACGGTATTCAGTGAGTGCATTTAAAGGAAGCCTTTAAAATTGGTTATCCTCCTCTACAAAATCTCAATATCATCAAAAATCTCCACAAAATTTTCCAACATAACAATAGTTATATCTATCTATGTTTTATATTTGATTTTAATCAAAATTCAAAAATGAAAAAATTCAAATTAATTTACCTAATAACCGCTATTGCGGCTTTCTATTTTACAGCAATTAGTTGTGAAAAAGACAATTCCAGTGCAAATCAACCCAAACTAATCAAGCAATTTGAAATAGAACCGGAAAATCTAGGTACGGTCATCAACGAAATATCTGGTGATAAATATTTTACAGCCCAAAAAGTGGACAATGGGAAAGTTTTAATCAAAATGTACGATGGCAATTCTAAAAAGTAGTCGTTCAATCTAATTATGAAAAGGAGATTTCACAAAATGAAAACTCCTCTCTTATCCGAATAAAGTAAAAGTAAGTTGCTCCCCATAAGAAACAACGAACCATAAGGAATCTACTTATAGATAATCAGTAAATAAATAGGTCCACAAAATTGTGGACCTATTCTATTTATCGCATCTACTTATTAAAGCCAATTATAGGATCACTATTTTCTGCGTACTGTTATTTACCTTCACCAAATAAATACCCTTATCCAAGCCTGATAAATCAATCTCCAAATATTTTTGCTCCATTATCAACTCATCAGAATAGACTTCTGCCCCAAGTCCGTTAAACACCTTTACAGCCTCCACAAAACGGTCACTTTCAATGATTATTTTCCCAGAACTAGGATTTGGATAGATAGTCGCATTATTGACCTCTAATTCTTCCTGTCCAACATTTGAAATAGCGCTAATTGCAAAATTATCAAAACCAATTGTTAACCATTTTGAGGAAACATCCTGACTTAGATATCTTAATCCTATATAGCAGGAACCTACTGATGCTGGAAGAGAGATATTAGTAATTAAGTTCCAAGTAAAATCAGCATTGTATGTAGTATCTCTATAGTCATACAACAATATCTTTGATGTAGCCAAAGAAGGATCTGAAGAGCCAATCAAAAGATAAATACCAAGAGTATCTCCTGCTTCAGGAACAGATAAACCAGATAATTTAAATCGTATGGAATCTAAGGTGCCGCCATTTGGAATATTAAATTCCGGCGAAACATACCAATCATCTGCTATACTATCAGCAGTAGAAGGTGCATAATCATGAGATATAAATCCAGTTCCATCAACCCCTCCTGTTGAATTAATAGACCATTCACTATAACTAGCTGGCACTAATTGATATTCGGTCCAATCCAATAGGTCTGTTGCATTATTGAATTCGGCATTATAAGGTAGTACAAGTTGTGCTTTGCCTGTAAAGGCAAAAATGATAAAAGCGACTAGAAGTAGTCGAAAAGGTAAAATTGTTTTCATAGAATAAAATATTATGATTTATTATATGATCTTAAATTAAGGAAATGGTTGCATCGATTTCGAAACGATATTCACTATTTAATTATGTTTCATGGAAGATATCGTTCGATAAAACAAGTTTCAAAAAAATCACCCAATTGAAGGATTAAAATAAGACTCTTAAACATCCCTTAGATTTAATCCTCAAGGAACTAGGCATGTTAAGTGTAGCCAATTATTTTCTACAAAAAAAAACATTAAGTACTTTTGGAAATATTGCCTGTTCACAAACGTTATTTTTTTAAAGCTTTAAGTACAGCTATTATTTTCCCTTCAGATTTAATATTTAAGAAGTAAGCACCGGAATTTTGATTTGAAAAATCAATGCTAATCCTGTCAGTTTCCTTAAAACTTTCTGCTAAAACAGACTGTCCAATAATATTTACAACCGACACTTCAACTTCTTGAAATATTTTACCCAAATCTACATGAAATACTCCGCTAGATGTCTTGTAATATAGTATTGATGTTTCTTCTGAAACTAAATCATCCACAGATACAGATAGAATACCCAAATTGCCTTTCCGTGCCACAACTAAGGAGATATCTTTATCGAAAGCTACCGAAATTCCAGCAGCATCGGTTTGAGTACTCGTATTATTACTACTGTCTGGATGTTGAATAGACATAAATAGAAAACGATAATCTGGTGAAAAAGTAATTCCTGTAGGTTCAGAACCTGCAGGTGTACATCCAAATATTTTCACTTTTGGTACAGCTTGAGTATGTCCATTTTCTACCACCCAAATGTAATTGTTTTGACCATCTTGCATTACCCAGAGGTTTCCTTCACCATCGAATGCTAAATTATCATTCCCACTACCCCAGTCTTCATTGGTAGTGTCACTTGAGTTAATGATAGTATAACTCGTATCACCTACATAGGTTTCCATTTGTAATACCGCAGTTCCCGAAATAGGATCAGAATCTTGAAATCTATATACAAGGCTTTCATCTTTCACCGCAAAATAAACCCACCCGTTTGGTCCTATTTCTACATCTTCTATACCATCAAAAACCGTAGCACTAGTATCAGCACTTTGTGCAAGCGTTGTATTCCTTTCGGCTGGAGTTGAATTGTTAATTTGAATCCAACTTCCTGATCCATTTTTTGAACCACTGTAAACATAAAGATTTCCGCTACTTAAATCTTGAGCAGTATCAGCGACAAACTTGTATAAATAGCCCGGATTAGAATCTGCACCTTCATAAACTGTTCTATCATTATTATGAACAGTAATGTTTTCGTGATTAAAATTACCTAATGCCCACCTTTTATCCATTACATTTTTGGTTACAGGATCAATTTCGACACACCATCCCATATCGTTGTATCCATCAGAATTTGAATCTGCAATAGATATTAATTCTTCGCAAGATATAAATGTATCCCAGGAAGTAACAGTACCAGAACAATTAGCCTGAGTTCCCCCCACATTATCAAAATTTACGGCTTGTGATGAAGTAGTTTCCCAAAGGTTTGTTGTATTGTTGAAATTTATATCTAATATGCTTACACCTCCGGGTACTAATTCTGAATTGATACACAAGTATCCATTTTCACTATTCCCATTGATTGGAACATAACCAGTAAAGTCAAGATTACCAAGCAATACTCCACCCTGAGTTAAAGAATCACCCTCTTCGATGATTCTCTGAAATATATGAGTTGAAGGGATCACAAAATTACTAATTTGACCTATAGGCTCAACAGAAATAAAATCGCCAATACTCTGCTGCGCATTCAGTATACTCGTAAATATAAAAAATGGTATTATTTTCAGATTCATTTCATTGACGGTAAATGCTAATAACTGACTATTGAATCGTTTTCAGTTATTCTCTGGTTAATACATCGAATTCATTTCATTTATTCTCCATTCAAATTTTTCTTTTAGTACAAATATTGAACTAGCTACTTTTTGATAACCTTATACAATTTAATGAAATATTCTAGGATTAATTCCAAGTTATCCGTTTTTAAAAAGGAATTCATAAACAAATAACGCTAAGTAGATTAAATTCAAATATCGGTTTTGAGTAATTAAATTATTAGATTTTATCTTATGACGATTTATACACCTTAACGAGGTTTAAGTGCTTTTTATCAAAACGAAAAATTCAATTCATCTGTAAAAATTACATTTATATCGACATAAAATTTAAGAGTGTCCATGTAGCATTATAATATGACTAGAAATATAGTTGTTGACAACGTGAAGATAATAATGATTTTCACAGTAGTATTAGGACATTTAATTGAACCGAATATTGGAAAAAATGAAAGTATTAAAACCTTATACTTGTTCATTTATTCTTTCCATATGCCAGTATTTGTGTTTTTATCGGGAATGTATTCTAAGATAGGTATGTCGAACGATAGAATAATAAAGAATGTTAAATCGATTTTTATTCCATTAATAGTATTTACAATTTTGTATGAAATATTATCCTTAGTATTAACAGGACAAATTAGTGGATATACTAAATCGTTAGCTCCTCATTGGATATTATGGTTTCTTTTCAGTCTATTTGTTTGGCGATTTCTACTAACAATAATTCTTAAATTTAAATATCCCATAGTCTTCGGCTTACTATTAACAGTAACATTAGGATATTTTGATGCTGTTGGATATTCTTTTGGCCTATCAAGAACTATATACTTTTTACCTTTTTTTATATATGGCTACAGGTATTCTGAACACTACTCAAATTTCAAATTAAAAAAATTGAGCCTACCCCCTAAACACTTGATGTGGATCATTTTCATATTAGGAGGGCTAACTGTTTATTATTTTCGAGATATTCAACATCAATGGCTTTTAGGCAGTATGTCTTATTCAACTCTTGGGATTGACAGTAAGTATGCTGGAGCTTGGAGGGTATTAACAATATTATTTTCTGGAATCATGATTTTGACCATCATGTCTCTAGTACCTAATAGGGAGTTTTCGTTTTCATTTAGAGGAAAGCATTCGTTATATGTGTATTTATGGCATGGAGTCGTAATAAAAACATTACTTAACCTTGGCTGGTTTGAAATGATATCAGGTTACTCACAACTAATCTCATTTGCTGCCGCAGTGATTTTAGCCATTTTACTGACTAGAATATTCTCAAGTAATACCGTCGTTCAAAACACTAACAAAATTTTATTGGATCCATTAGAGAGGAATATTAATAGGATATATACGCTGCATAAAAAATACTGAAAGAAATTTAAGCGTATTATCACTAAATACAATTATCCTTGATAAACCCCACTAGGTACCATTTTACAACTTCAGCTTTATATAATCTCAATTTGTAATTAACGAACCAGACAATCATAAAATAAAACCAAGAAAGGTCCATTTCAACCAATGAAATGGACCTTTCTGACGAGCCAACGATGAGACTTGAGCTAACGACCTTTTCTTTACCAAATAAACATTCAAAACATCACAATTATTTACAAGATTATTTGAGCGATTATTTCAGATTTTTTCAGAATTTTTCAGAATTTGATCATCTAGAAATTACCATTATTCTAAAGAATAAAATATCATTATGGTGTATTGTTAGCTGAATAACTTCTGCAGAAGTTGGACTAAATAATTACAAATTAATTAGCATAAAAAATTAAGAGTTCAGTTTTTTTTTAATTCAAATAAAATAAAACGGAATAATTAGACGTTTATATATAGAGTTACAACTTTTGATTTTTACAATAATTTCCTTAAACATAAAATTAAAAGTACCCTAATGTTAATTATTTCAATACTTTATAACATCTTCAAATAAAATGAAAATTGCCTATTACATTTGCTTATTATTTAGTTTTTTACATTTAACATCCAATGCTCAAAATTCAGTTTTTGAATGGGCAAAAAGCGTATATTCCACGTATACTGGCATACAATCTATTGCTGTAGACAGTTCCCAAAATGTATATTCAACGGGATATTTTATAGGTACTGTAGATTTTGATCCTGGACAAGGAATTTCAAACCTGACCTCTACAGCCAGTAACTTCGATATTTTCGTTCAAAAATTAGATTCTAGCGGAGATTTTTTATGGGCTTATAATTTCCCTAATGGCAAAAGTTACGATATGCATCTTGACCAAAACGGAAACTTGTATATAACCGGATATTTCAAATCAACCATAGATTTTGACCCAGGTCCGGGTGTCTTTAACTTAACACCCTATAACCATCATGATATATTTATATTAAAGTTAGATCCTAACGGAAATTTTTTATGGGCTAAAAATATGGGGACTAGCTTTGAGGGGGGAAGTATCTACGGAGGTGGTTTTGGTAATTCGATAACAACAGATAATCAAGGAAATGTTTATACAACTGGGATCTTTTACGGTATTACTATAGATTTTAATCCAGGTTCTGGAGTTGATACTTTAACCTCAAACGGAGGTTATGATACTTTTATCCAAAAACTAGATTCCAACGGAAATTTTATCTGGGCCAAAAGTATGGGAGGATCAACCTGGGATGCAGGTTATTCTATTTCAACTGATAGCACTGGAAACATCATTACAGCAGGAGCTTTTAGAGAGACAGTGGATTTTGACCCGGGAACAGCCGTTTATAATTTAAGTACTACTACTCCAACTATGTATATTCAAAAACTGGATAACGATGGGAATTTCATGTGGGTGATCAAAGTTGAAGATTCACATCCTAATAAATTGAAAACAGATATGGATGGAAACATCTATACAACTGGTAATTTCCACGGTACGATAGATTTTAATCCCGGACCTGATACATTTAATTTAACATCTATAAACGATGGTAATGCTTTTATTCAGAAACTGGATTCTAATGGGAATTTTTTATGGGCAAAAGACTTGGGAGATTCGCTAAATGCTGATGGTAAATCCTTGTACCTTGATAGTGCTTCCAATATTTATATTACAGGAAGTTTTAAAGGTACTGTCGATTTTGATCCGGGACCTGACTCCAATATGATTACTTCTCATGGATTAGAGGATATATACATTGAAAAGCTAGATGAATATGGCAATTTCATTTGGGTAAAACAAATGGGAGGTGTCTCAAACGATATAAGTAAAGCTATAACGGGTGATCAACATGGAAATATATATACAGCCGGCCATTTTAGAGATACGGTAGATTTCGACCCTGGAGCATACGAATTCAATATGACCAGTATGGGCATGATCGATATGTTTATCCAAAAATTAAGTTTATGTCAGACTCATCTTATAGATACAATTAATACCTGTTATAAGATTACATGGATTGATGGAAACATATATGCCACTTCAAATAATACTGCTACATATACCATTACCGATGAGCAAGGTTGTGATGTTGTTGTCACTCTAAATTTAACGATAGGTGTTGAAGATATCAGCCTAACTGTAAATAACGATACTCTGATGGCGAATCAATTTAATGCATCCTACCAGTGGTTAAATTGTAGCGAGAACTATAGCATTATTTCCGGTGAAATCAATCAAAACTATATTCCTTTATACAATGGAGTATATGCCGTAGAAATTACACAAAATGGATGTATAGATACTTCAGCGTGTATGACACTTTCTTCTGTAGATTTTGTAGATATAGAAGAATATTCATTGCCGAATTCCATTTCCATTTATCCAAATCCAACAACTGGAGAAATCAATATCAATGCCGGTAATTTAAAATCATTTGACATTAAAGTTTTTAATGAAATAGGACAAATGGTCTATAAAAAGCAGGACATATCTTCTCAATATTATTCTTTGAATCTCAATACTTCTCCTGGTATTTATATGATAGAAATTAGTTCTAAAGAAATAGTTAAACGTTTTAAGATCATAAAACAGTAAATCTAATTAGTTGTTTAAAAGCTATAACAGCCACCACTAGGCGTAGTTTACCCCCCTCAGTGTCACTTGAAGAGGATACTGAGAAATTCGACAATCAAACACTTACAAACAGTATAAAACCAAAAAAAGGTCCACTTCTTCCGGAATGGATCTTTTTACTATTTAGGAGCCAACGATGAGATTTGAACTCACTACCTCTTCCTTACCAAGGAAACGCTTAAAACTTCACAATAACCTCAATCAACGTAAGTTGTGGTAACATTCAAATATTTTTTTGCAAGTTTATTTATGAAATTTCAAATCATCCTTCACTCATGTCCTACTAGAGGATTACAAAAAATCACTGAATTCAGGGATTGACTTAAAGCATATATATTCATACTTTTATATAAATACTTTAATACAATTTAAGTCTTGTGGAGTAGCTCTAATAAATGTTTATAACAAAATTTTTAAATTCAATCTGCTGCTCAGACAAGACTTGTAACCAATAATCAACAAGCGCTATGTTAAAAAATATTCTCATCTTATTAATTGTTACACTTTGTACTGAATTTTGCTTCTCGCAGAACCATTCTCTTTCAGAAATGGAAAATCATTTTAAAACCGATTCAAAAACAGGTAAATTATTTCATCAGATGATATTATATCAGGATAGACAAGATGATTTAGTTAGAATAAACTCTGATGGTATTATTATTTGTTTGGAAAAAATAAAACGTAAACATTTAACACCCAAAGGAGAGCCGAAGCTAACAATACAAAATCAATTTGATTTGTTTAATATAGATTTGGATACTTTAATCAATGTCGGATTAAAGAAAGCAAGTAAGAAAAGTGAAAATATATTGGATGATAATAAAGTTATGGTATTGACCCATTGGGCCACTTTTAATAGCAATGTTAGAACTATTAATTATAATGTCTATGACACGCTCCCTCAAGGCAATTACAATTACTACAAAAGTGGTGTAAAACAATTGGAAAAGATTAAAGAAACCCTAGCAGAAAAATTGAAAACCGGTGGATATACACATGTATTATTGGGATCTACCGGCTGGAATAACGATCAAAAAACATCATTTTTTAGATATAGAAAATGGATTGAGATAACATGTGATGCTGCTAAGAGAGAAGGTACTACTTTTAAACCATTTTTCATTGGAATCACATGGCCATCAGAATGGAAGTTAGGGTTACTTCCAACACTTCTTTCAAAAGTAAGTAGTGTTTTTAATAAGGCCAATGATGCTGACGAAATTGGGATGACTTATGGCAATCAATTAATATGGAAAGGGATCATACCTGTTTTGGATTCATTAAAATCGAAAGGCGACAGCATCCCATTAATTGCTCTGGGACATAGTTTTGGAGCTAGGCTACTTACCAGAGCAGCACATAGCAAAGTATTATTTAAAGATACGTTGAGTTCAAAAAGCAAAATAGATTTAATGATATCAGCCCAAGGTGCATTTAGTGTGAATAGATTTTTAAAAAAGAAAAATTGGGAAGGAGGAATTTATACCATTATTACTCCCTGGAATAAGTTTGTTGCCACAAGTAGTGTTCATGATAGTGCTAATGATATGGCCTTTCACACAACATATATAGGTAATCAGAGATCAATAAATAAACTAAGGCGTTCTTATTTGGGCGTTTTGTTTAATTATAATAAAGTCCATTCTACTGGTGAACTTATTAATCCAGGAAGCCAGAATATCCATACAGCTATAGTTGCAGATGATTTAATTTGTAAAGGAAAAACACCTCTAGTAAAAGCACATGGTGATATTATTAGACCAGTATTCGGAAATTTCCTAATCAATTTAATCAATACCTATGCTCCTTCCAGAATAAGTACAATAAAAATTGTCCCTGCGACCGATAATTTAACAATTGGTGGATTGTAACCAAATTACAAAACCAAAAAAGGTCCACTTCTTCCGAAATGGACCTTTTTTACTTTCTCAGAGCGAACGATGAGATTTGAACTCATGACCTCTTCCTTACCAAGGAAACATTCAAAAACACACACAAACCTACTACTTACAACTTATTCTAATTATTTTTTGCAAGTTTTTTTTGCAAGTTTTTCAAGCAATTTTGTACTTCTTTTCACAAAAGTAAAATCTTCAAACTCATCCTAAATCACTGAAATTATATATGGATTATAAGTTTAAATTGGCCAATATAATAGATCGTTTATAACCATATTTCAGTGTCCTCAATGAATGAAACTTAGGATGGCGCATTTAGTTATTTATAAATGACTATTTAAGTTGTTATTTTTCACACAATTTATTTTCATTTCGTTTAAAAATGAAAAAGATGGAAATTATTACAACAATAGCTAATTATAATATACTATATTTAAGTCAAATAATTGAAAATAGAAAATTTAGATAAATAAATTAAAACAACATCACTGCTTAATGAAAGATCTCTTTTTTCTCTTTTCTATTCAATTAATTTAATACAACTTACATGAACAAATTTAAATTTTTTCTGAGCGCATTGTCATTATCAATTTTATCTGCCTCTGCTCAAAATGTAATTGCACCAATAAACATAGCTACACAACTAGCTAGTTATCAGTCAAATTTTCAAAATACAGGTGTCGCTATTGCAGAAAATTATGATCAGATGGTTTCCAGCGTATGGGAAGTAAACGGTTCAACGACCTTTGATTGTCAGTCTTTAGGTGCATTCCCATGGAATCAACAATTTATTATTTCAGGTGCTCAAGACCCAGATATCGAATATTCTGGATATGGTGCTGATCTTTTATTTATAGGTTACCACGATGGTCCGCGCGTAATTGTCGAAAGTTACAACTTAACGATTCCTGGCGGATATGTTTTAAATACTAGTCAAACGATAACAGTTGGTAATTCAACTGTTCAATCTGTAAATATTGACATAGCAGATGGACAGAAGGGAGTGGTTGTCTGGCAAGATGGAACGGGTATTTTTGCAACAACATTCAATACAAATAGTCATGGTATTCCTACACTACTTACTCAGGGAGAACAACCGGACATAGTAGGTCATGGATGGAACAATGCTAATCAGGTCAATCACTATACTATGACACATATATCCGCTGGCAACAATTTACAAACTGTAAGAGGTAATATGCAAGACCTTACGAATGGGATATTAAACATTACTACTAGCTATCCACAACCAAATATCAGCCCAACAGGAATGGGATTTTCAAATCCTCGAATTGCAAAAGCTAAAGGTAGTGTCAACAATTCTTTTAACTTGGACGATTTCACCGTAACTGCGGTAAGAAGAGATATTATTAACTCCTCGATCGAAAATATGATTGTAGGTCTATCTGTTACTAATGGAAATTTCAGCTATTACGACGTAACTCCAAATGCGGGGGAAAGTGTAAACACATATCCAGTTGTAGCCTATAATGATGACCGTGTAAAATTTGCTTGGGCATCAGATTATGAGGCTCCATTAGCATGTGGATGGGGTTCATCATCATTAAAAAGAGATGTATTGTCGAAAGAATTTGACCCAGTAAACATGACTTTTTACTATCCAAATACACTTTTCGAAATCAATAACCTTCAGGGGTTAGGCTTTGAAAATTGTAAACCATCAATATCTGGTACAAGCACGGTTGTAGGAGATAAAACTGCCTACTTGTATAACACTTGGGGACAAACTACAAATACTATTTATGTAAAATTATTAGACAACATGGCTAATCCAAAAAGGATAGCTAAACCTGTAAATAATGAAATGATTCTTTCTAAATTAAATGATAGGTATATGTTAAGTGGAGAAAACTTAACAAGTTACAACTATCAATTGACAAATATCCAGGGTCAAAATATGGATCTTTCATCTAGAATGGAATTATCAGATTCAGAACTTTCTTTAGATCCAAATGGACTATCAAAAGGAATGTACTTTTTGAATTGCCAATCCAAAGAGCATACAACAACAGTTAAAATACTTGTTGATTAATCATTGATTTGAAAATTATAAAAGAGATCCAATTTTGAAGAATTGGATCTCTTTTTTTACCCTTTTGTAAGTTGTCGGGATAAAATAAATTCACACCCCCACAAAAAGCATCAGGAGTTCGTTTCTAGTGCTTTTTACAATAAATAATTTGTATATTTTGATCAAAATAAAATAAATACCCTCATGAAAAAATTATTATTTAGCCTGGCTTGTATTTCAGCCTTTACTTTCTCATCGTGTGAGAAAGATAGCGACGATGCTAAAACAAACATTGAAATTCTCACTTCACATAGCTGGAAAATATCTGGAGCGAATGCAGATCCAGCTCTTAACCTTCTTGTTGATGGTGAAATATTAACAGTAACAGATGTATTTCTATATTATGATGATTGTAACAAAGACAATTTGTATACTTATTATACAGATGGGAATAGGGTTATGGAAAATAGTATAAAATGTGATCCTTCAGAATCTAGTTCAACTTCGACCACGTGGAATTTTGATTCTACAGAAACAAGACTGATCATCATAAGCTCGAATAAAGAAAGAGATTATGAAATTGAACTTCTGGATGACGATAACTTGATTCTTAACTATATGGATAATATTGGTGGAAAAGATTATAAAATGACATTGAAATATTCCAAATAAATACAATTGAGATAAATACGGTCATTCCCCCCACTCCCGCCAGTTTACAACTGGTGGCATGTAACCAAATTACAATACCACCACATACAAAACAAAAAAAGGTCCACCTCTTCCGAAATGGACCTTTTTACACTTTTAAGAGCCAACGATGAGATTTGAACTCACGACCTCTTCCTTACCAAGGAAACGCTCTACCCCTGAGCTACGTCGGCAAAAAAAAAGAAGCAATCGTAGAACGATTGCTTCTTTGAGCGGGAAACGAGACTCGAACTCGCAACCCTCAGCTTGGAAGGCTGACGCTCTACCAATTGAGCTATTCCCGCTTATTTTTGTTGTTGCAAATGTAATGAAATATTTATCGTACGCAAATAATTTTAAAAAAAAATTGAGCGAGAAACGAGACTCGAACTCGCAACCCTCAGCTTGGAAGGCTGACGCTCTACCAATTGAGCTATTCTCGCCTTTGCAATACGTGGGGGGAGCAGGATTCGAACCTACGAAGCTTTCGCAGCAGAGTTACAGTCTGCCCTCGTTGGCCGCTTGAGTATCCCCCCAAGCTAATTATTCGATTGTAAAAATTTAAAAGAGCCGATAGAGGGACTCGAACCCACGACCTGCTGATTACAAATCAGCTGCTCTAGCCAGCTGAGCTATATCGGCGACATAAGAGCGGGAAACGAGACTCGAACTCGCAACCCTCAGCTTGGAAGGCTGACGCTCTACCAATTGAGCTATTCCCGCTTATGTATTTCTGTAAATGTGGGGAGAGCAGGATTCGAACCTACGAAGCTTTCGCAGCAGAGTTACAGTCTGCCCTCGTTGGCCGCTTGAGTATCTCCCCAATTTTACAATCGAATAATCAAATATTTCATTTCAAAGAACTGAGCCGATAGAGGGACTCGAACCCACGACCTGCTGATTACAAATCAGCTGCTCTAGCCAGCTGAGCTATATCGGCTTTTTCGCTTTTGCGGTTGCAAACATAGTACAATTTTTATTTATTCCACAAATAACAAACATATTATTTTCATCCTTTTTCGCTAAACTGTTTGCAATTTTATGTTTTACTGATAGTTATGGTAGAGAAAGATTTGAATTCCTTCCTTCATAGCAATCAAACAAAGGGACAGCGTTCAACATTCCACCTTGTTATAAGGATAATTTTTCATGATAATAATAGTCTTCTGAACTAACAATTATCAGGAAACAGCCCTATCCCCTTTCGTAACTTTGAATAATCAAACAAAAGCAAGGACTATGATTAATCGCAAAGGAAAATTGGAAGACTACCTAAAACCTTCCAGTAGGATATACATACATACCGCTGCCTCTTCACCACAATTCCTAATTGACCAGATGTGTCATTTGGCCTGTGAAAATGAAATAAACGATCTCAAGATATATCAATTACATACAGATTGTAAGGCTACCTATTTAGATCCAAAATGTATTCGCCATTTTGAAATCAACAATCTATTTATTGGTTCCAATGTTCGAAAAGCTGTTTGGGAAGGAAAAGCAAACTTCATCCCTACCTTCTTGAGTGAAGTTCCAGACCTTTTTAGAAATAGAGTTATCCCATTGGATTTGGCATTGATATCCGTTTCACCTCCAGATAAACACGGCTATTGTAGTCTTGGCCTATCGGTTGATGCATCAAGAGCAGCAATGGAATCAGCTAAATATGTGGTTGCCCAAATCAATCCTTCCATGCCTAGAGTACACGGAGATGGCTTTATTCATATCTCGAAAATTGATGCCTTTATAGAGCATGACCAACCTGTTCATGAAACAATCCTCCCTGCACCAAATGAAGTAGAACAAAAAATAGGACATCATATAGCAAGCCTAATTGAAGATGGGTCTACCTTACAGATGGGGATTGGAACCATTCCAAATGCAGTACTGAATGAATTAGAAGGACACAAAAATTTGGGAATACATACTGAAATGTTCTCAGATGGAGTATTACCTCTTATTGAAAATGGGGTTATCAACAATAGTCAGAAAGTCCTCAATCCTGGACTAACAGTCTCTGGGTTTATTATAGGATCTAGAAAGTTGTATGATTTTGTGGATGACAACCCATCTATCAATCTTTTGGATATCGCTTATGTAAATAATGTTAGTAATATAAAACAAAACCCTAAACAAGTTTCCATCAATTCGGCTATTGAGGTGGATATAACAGGTCAGGTCTGTGCAGATTCTATAGGAACCCGATTCTACTCAGGAGTTGGTGGACAGATGGATTTCATTCGTGGAGCTTCTCTTTCAAAGGGAGGAAAACCAATCATTGCCTTACCTTCCACTACAAATAAGGGAGAAAGTAAAATTGTAAGTATGTTAAAACAAGGAGCTGGAGTAGTGACAACTAGAGCCCATGTTCGTTTTATTGTTACCGAATATGGAATTGCGGATTTGTATGGAAAAACGATCAAGGAAAGAATAGCTGCCATGATCAATATTGCACATCCAGATCATAGAGAACAAATACAAAGAGAGGCTTATATCCATTACCATTTATAGTCAAACAAAAGTGAGGGTTAATAACTTTTGAATTAGACATTTCAATCACTCACAATTTTTAACATATAAGCATAATTACAGACGGAACGATATGTCAAAAATTGTCGTACTTTTAAACCTGCTAAAATCAATGCATTTATATGAATTTAAAAATTATTGCCCTCATTTCTTGTCTTTTTTACGGTGGCCAAGCTTGGTCCCAATCAGAGAAAGACAGTCAATTGATTCGAAAAATTTACGACGAAGCACTAGAACAAGGTGCTGCCTATGAAGACCTAAGGGATCTTTGTAAAAACATAGGCGCACGTTTAAGTGGAAGTAAGGAATTGGAACAAGCCGTAATTTGGGGAGAAGAAACCTTGTCTGCTCTTGAACCAGATGCTGTATTCAAACAGGAAGTATTAGTCCCAAAATGGGTTAGATCTAAAAAGGAATCAGGTTATTTTTACTCAAATCAAGGAAGAGTAGATATGGATTTGAGTGCCTTAGGTGGATCTATTAGTACAGGTACCAATAATTTCATTTCTGCCAAAGTAATAGAGGTACAAGGGATTGAAGACTTGGCCAATATGGACACAGCAGACATAAAAGGAAAGTTTGTTTTCTTCAACAAACCTTTTGATGAAAAATTGATTAATACATTCAATGCCTATGGAGGCTGTGTTAGTCAACGCTGGGGAGGAGCAAGTGAAGCAGCCAAATATGGTGCTATTGCAGTATTCGTTAGATCACTTACCAATGCACATGATGAACATGCCCATACGGGAAGCATGGGGTATGATGATCCAGATAATGCCATTCCAGCAGCGGCTATAAGTACAGAAACTGCAAATTTACTTAGTTCACACTTAAAAAATGATTCTACTTTAGATGCTTACATGAAATTGGGTTGTTATTCAAAAGGAGATGTTAGCTCACATAATGTTGTTGCTGAAATAAAAGGAACAACCTATCCAAACAAATATATAACCATTGGAGCCCACCTAGATTCTTGGGATCTGGGTGAAGGAGCCCATGATGATGGAGCAGGAATCGTGCAAACCATAGAAGTTTTGCGTATCTTTAAAGCACTAGATATAAGACCAAAACACAGTATTCGCTTTGTTTTATTTACGAATGAAGAAAATGGAGCACGGGGTGCAAGACAATATGCCACTTTGGCGTCACAAAATGGTGAAAAGCATGTAGCAGCCATGGAAAGTGATTGTGGAGGATTTTCGCCAAGAGGTTTTAACTTAGATGCTTCACCAAAGCAAACAAAAATGATACAAGCATGGAGAAAAATTCTGAAACCATATGGATTACATTATTTTGAAAAAGGATTTGCTGGTGTGGATATAGCACCTTTGAAAAAGGATAATCCAGAAATGATACAGATGGGATTACATCCGGATAGTCAACGATATTTTGATTTCCACCATGCCGATTCAGATGTATTTGAAAGCGTGAATAGACGTGAGCTTGAACTAGGAGCAGCCTCTATGGCTAGCATATTGTATTTATTGGATAAAAACATAATCAAATAGATCTATTAAATCCAATAGATTCGCAATTTATACGTATTTTTGCGCAATATTTAACAACAATCCATGAGTCAGCAAACAGTTACCAAGATAGATGCCTTAAAAGAAGTCATCGTAAAAGGAATACAAGAAATTAAAGGTCAGAACATAACTATTTTAGACCTACGAAATATTGAAAATGCATCTACTAGCTTTTTTATCATCTGCGAGGCGACATCCAATACACAGGTAAGCGCAATAGTAGGATCGATTGAGAAGATGTGTTTAGAACTTTTGGACGAAAAGCCATGGCACGTTGAAGGTGAAAGAGAAGCAGAATGGGTATTGATGGATTTTGTCAATATGGTTGTGCATGTCTTTCAAAAAGATATTCGTGAACACTATAACCTGGAAGAACTTTGGGGAGATGCCGTCTTTGAAAAAATTGATGATTAAGTAGCTAAAAGCTGATATGAGCAATAACGAAAAAAATAAACAAAAGGGTAAATTCAATAAGGACTTTAAGGGACCTAAAGCACCAAAGGCCTTTAATTTCTATTGGATCTATGCTGTCATTGGTGTGGTATTTTTTGCCTGGCTAATGATGCAACAATTAAATTCAACCAGAGTATGGGGATGGAAAGATCTTCAAACTGCGATTGAAAATAATGAGGTTTCAAAAATAGAAGTTAATAATAAAACCACTGCATTTATCCATATAAAGCAAGAAGCTTTAGAACTGGATAAATACAAATTGGTACGTCAACCAGAATTTGGTCAAAAGCCAAATAGGGGACCACATTATAGTTATACTATTGGAGATCTAAAACATTTCCAGGAGAGATTGGAATTGATTCAAAGTCAAATTCCTCATACAGAAAAGGTAGATCTTAACTTCACCAATTCAGACTCCATTTGGGATGGTCTAATTGGCTGGTTACCTATGATCGTAATCATTGTTCTATGGATTTATATCATGAGAAGAATGAGTGGTGGTGGTGCCGGAGGTGCCGGAGGACAAATATTCAACATAGGTAAATCCAAGGCACAACTCTTTGAAGGTGATGTAAAAGTCAATACCAATTTCAAAGATGTAGCAGGACTAGAAGGAGCAAAAGAAGAGGTACAAGAAATTGTTAACTTCTTGAAAAATCCAGGTAAATATACTTCTTTAGGTGGGAAGATTCCTAAAGGAGCCCTTTTGGTAGGACCTCCAGGTACAGGAAAAACCCTTCTTGCTAAGGCTGTTGCCGGAGAAGCAGAAGTACCTTTTTACTCTCTATCCGGATCAGACTTCGTTGAGATGTTTGTAGGTGTTGGAGCCTCAAGGGTAAGAGACCTTTTCAAAAAAGCAAAGGAAAAATCACCAGCTATCATCTTTATTGATGAGATCGATGCCATTGGTAGAGCCCGTGGGAAAAACCAAATGACTGGATCCAATGATGAAAGAGAGAACACTCTGAATCAGTTATTGACTGAAATGGATGGGTTTGGAACGGATCACCATGTTATTGTTTTAGCTGCGACTAATCGTGCAGATGTATTGGATAAAGCCCTAACGAGAGCAGGTAGATTTGATAGACAAATATTTGTTGACCTTCCAGAATTAAATGAGCGTAAAGAAATATTCATGGTTCACCTTCGTCCTTTGAAGCATGAAAAAAGTTTAGATGTTGATTTCCTAGCTAAACAAACACCTGGATTCTCTGGTGCAGACATTGCAAATCTATGTAATGAAGCAGCCCTAATAGCAGCAAGACAGGATAAAAAGGAAGTTACAAAACAAGATTTCTTAGATGCTGTTGATAGAATTGTAGGTGGTCTTGAAAAGAAAAACAAGATTATTTCTAAGAGTGAAAAAATGGTTATTGCTCACCACGAAGCTGGACACGCAATGACTAGTTGGTTGCTAGAGCATGCTGCTCCATTGGTTAAGGTAACCATTGTTCCTAGAGGGAGATCTTTAGGTGCTGCATGGTACTTGCCAGAAGAAAGACAAATTACCACAACAGAACAAATATTAGATGAAATGTGTGCTACCCTTGGAGGGAGAGCTGCAGAGAAACTGATCTTTAATAGAATTTCTACTGGAGCACTTAGTGATTTAGAGAAAGTAACAAAACAAGCGCAAGCCTTGGTTACTATCTATGGGTTAAGTGAACGTATTGGTAACATTAGTTATTATGACTCAAGCGGACAAAATTCTGGCTTTATAAAACCATATAGTGAATATACTGCTCAGATCATTGACGAGGAAATTAGCAAAATAATAGAGACCTCTTATCAGAGAGCTTTAAAAGTTCTTTCATCAAATTTAGATGGATTAAAGCAAATTGCTAACCAACTTTTGGAAAAAGAAGTTATATTTAAGGAAGATTTGGAAGCTATTCTTGGAAAGCGCCCTTGGATTAGAGAGAGCGAAGTCGAAGAACAAAAAGCAACTCCAACATCTGAACAACCAAAAGAGGAGTCGGATAAAGAAGTTGAGGAAAATAACAATGAAAAAAGTACTGCATAGAATTTTTGGTTTTTCAAATAACGGACCAGTAAAAGAAAACCAGACCAATCATAATTCAAATCAGGATGCTAACCAGCATCCTGATTTTGAAGTCCAAAAAACCTTTACAGAATTGGATGAAGAATTTGCCCATAACTTGACAGAACAAGGGGGTAAATTTATTTATTGTGCTACTCATCAAGAGTTAGTAGATAATATCGGTGCTATTCTTGAGCAATGGAAGCTTAAAAACGTAGCCTGTTATGAACAGTCCATTAAAGCTTTATTAAGTACAGTCCAACAGGAAATTCATATTTCCAAAGCCAATTTTGCAGATGTATTTATCTGTAATTGCGAAAGCCTAATTGCAGCCGATGGACGAATCATGGTTACCTCAATTCAAACAGGGTACAATAAAGTCCGCGACTTACCTGAAAAGGTAATCGTGATAGCCAAGACCTCTCAATTGGTAAAAAACATGGGAGAAGGACTTACTCAGATCAATTTTAGACACAAAAAGAATATTCCTGGACAAATTACTAGTATTAGAAATAAAAACTTGGATAAAACAGGAATAGACCGTCCAAATGATAAGCAGCTCTTTATCTTAATGATAGAAGACTACAATCAGCACTAGAAATATGAATAACATGACATTAAGAGCAATCAGTGGTATAATATATATCGCTGTACTCTGTTTTGGTATACTTATAAATGTACAAGCATCTTTTGGTTTATTCCTTGCCTTGGCCTTGATTGCCTTTTCGGAATACGCTAAAAACGGTAAGGAAACCTTACAATTAAAAACAAACCTATTTAGTTACCTTAGTGTAATTGCATTATTTATTGGTATCAATGGTACCTATATAGGATTATCAGAACAAACTGGCCAAACAATATTATTTACAAGTTTTTTCACAGTGACTGGAACCTTTTTATATGAATTGTTTACACAATTTGAAAAAGGGGCTAAAAATATTGTTTTTCAAATGGGTGGATTAATCTATGCTGCCCTACCCTTTTGCTTTGCTCTGCCCTTTGCCCATATCACTGGTGATTATAATGGGATGATTCTTATTTCCCTATTTATTTTGATCTGGTCATCGGATACTTTCGCCTATTTATGTGGAAGAACATTTGGAAAGCATAAGTTATTTGAAAAGATCTCACCAAAGAAAACATGGGAAGGGTTTATTGGTGGAGCTATACTTACTGTTGGCTCCGGTATTATTCTTTTCTATTATACAGAAATTACACATTTGACTAATTGGATAGTATTTGCTCTTTTAGCTGTTGTTTTTGGCTCTATTGGAGACTTAGTAGAATCCATGTTCAAAAGATCAATTGGTATAAAGGATTCTGGTAACTTAATTCCAGGTCACGGAGGAATTTTAGATAGAATGGATAGTTTCATGGTAGCTCTACCAGTGATATATGCCTTTTTTTCTATCTTTGGCTTATAAAAACATAGGGAAAAAACTGCACACATGATTAGATTTCATAAAGAAGGAAAAGTAATTATATTCAGAACACTGCTTATTTTAGCAGTAATCAATGGGAGTATATACTCATTTACAGAGACGCCAATTATTCAAAATATTGTTTATGGTAGTACTCTGATATTTTTGTTTCTAATCCTTCAATTCTTTAGAAACCCTAAAAGAAATTTAGGTAATAACGAAAATCAACTTTTCGCTCCAGTGGACGGTAAAGTAGTAGTTATTGAAGAAGTTGAAGAAACAGAATACTTCAAAGACAAGCGTATTCAGATTTCAATCTTCATGTCACCTATCAATGTACACGTTACAAGATATCCGTTAGGAGGATTGGTGAAGTTTGCTAAATATCATCCAGGAAAATTCTTGGTAGCATGGCACCCAAAATCTTCTACTGAAAACGAAAGAACAACTGTAGTAGTAGAAAACGATACCTGGGGACCAGTATTATTTAGACAAATTGCTGGAGCTTTAGCAAGAAGAATTGTTCTTTATTCAAAAGAAGGCGTAACTGCTAAACAAGGTGATGATTTTGGATTCATCAAATTTGGCTCACGTGTAGATGTCTTTGTTCCTTTAGACACAAAGATTAACGTAAGCCTTAATCAAGTAGTAAAAGGTGGTGTTGATGCAATAGCTGAGCGCTAAAGCAAGGACTTAAGTTCCGACAAACAAGATATTTGGGCTGTAAACATATGTTTACAGCCCTTTTTTTTTGGGTTAAAATAAATTTGATCCATCCCAATATTCTTAGCACCTAAACAATCTGACTCTACGCTATCCCCTATCATAATAGATCTCTTCTTTTCGGCTCCTGCACTATCCAATGCAAATTCAAAAATACGAGGATTTGGTTTTTTAACTCCAGCATTCTGAGACGTTGTCACCGTATCAAAAAATCCGGCTAATTCGCAATTCTTCAATTTTATATGCTGAACTTCTTCAAAACCATTGGTGATTAAATGAAGTCTATACTTACTTTGAAGGTAATTCAATACCTCAATAGAAAAGGGAAATAAATGTTTTTGTAATGGAGCACGTTTAGGGTATTCACTCGCAAAATATTCAACTACATCTAAACGAGTAATGCCTAAATCATTTAAAGCCATCTGAAACCTTCCAAAGCGCAATTCTGCCTGACTTATTTTATCCACTGCATACAATACCCATAATTCATCATTACGATAGACATAGCGCTCGAAAAAGTCATTGAAAGAAATCTGAGATAAATATTTTTTACATTCCACAAACAACTGTTCTAAAACTATAGAAGCATTTTGGTCAAAATCCCAGATCGTATGATCTAAATCAAAAAAAATATGTTGGTAATTTTTGTCTTTCATAATCGTTTAACAAAGATAGCCCAATCTTAGAATTCATGTTAATCTATCCATTTATTCTTATCTCCTCCCACAATTAAATATAAGTAAGTGGCTTAAGATGATTATTTTTTTGAAAAATTGAGGAAAAAAACTATATTTGTTACTTATTGATAGAAAAATGTGTTATCTAAAATCCATATGTCTAGGCCTACTCAGCCTAATTAGCCTAAGCGTCTTCGCAGGAGATACTGAGGAAACTACTTCAGTTAGGAGTAGTGCCCGAGTGCATATATCTGGAGTTGTAACAGACGTTATTGAAGAATATCATGTTGCAAATCATTGGGTTAGTCTTGTACTATATAACCCACAGGACAATTCTGTTCTTCGAAAAGATTCTGTTCTTACAAATGGCAATGGTGAATTTAGGTTCAATTATAAAGATCAAGAGATTGATGATTTGCTTGAGTTTAATTATAAGGTTAGTTTAAATGATATTTGCTCTGGTGAACCTGTCATTTTTGAAGGAGGATTAACCGCTTATCTTGAAGAAGCCTTTGAAATGGAAGTGTGTGGTGAGTCATGTGAAGTTCAATTACTTACTACTGTTGAAGACAATCGTGTTCATTTTTCATTAGATTTTGAAAAGGATTTATATTTTAACTCTATTGAATGGAGCTTTGGAGATGACTTCTACTCCTCTGATCAGTCTGAAGCACAGCATTACTATAATTCTGCAGGTATCTATAAAATATGTATTTCTTATGAAACTACATATGATTGTTATAATGAAATTTGTACTACTATAGAAATTGAGCAAAAGACTATTGATAATCAGAATATAGGTAATGTGAACATCGGCAATAAAAACGATGCTCAAAATTTTGAATTCATTCATTTTGACAATGGAAATTCTATCACATTAATCATGAAGGAAATTTTATCTAATGGAAATTCTGGACCTGATACCGATTCTGAAACACAAGAGATTAGTTACGCTGTTGAAATTCGTTCTTTATCTGGACAGTCAATGTATAAGGTAAAAAGTTCTAACAATGTATTAGATCTACCAAAATTTAACTCAGGACTTTATTATATTGTGATCACTAATTATACAGATCATACATTAAGTTCTATCCCTATTGTATTCTAGATCAAATCAAAATATAAAAAAAAAGACCAGTTCAAATATGAGCTGGTCTTTTTTTTTATCCATTTTATAATGATTGAATAAATCCTTTCAATAGAACGAAGTAATCATCATACTCTGTCAAAGGCAAGGTCTCATACCTATCATATACATCATGATATGCTTTTATACCTCCAAGGGTATAAATAAAGAAACTAGGGACATTTTTGGCATGAAAATGACAATGATCACTATTGCAAGAAGCGCCCCGATTCTTAACGGCTGTCAATAAACCCTTTTCCTTATTTAACTGTTGAATCTTTTTAAATTGCTCCTTATAGATTGTACCATTCACAATTCGAATACCATCGTCTCCGGTGCCTGCTAGATCCAAATTCACCAAAAATTTTATCCTTCTCAAATCAACAATAGGATGATCTACGAAATAAGCAGATCCTAATAGTCCAATCTCCTCCCCTGCAAAAGCAATAAATACAATATCATATTTTCTATTTTCAGCTTTCAATTCCTTAGCTAAATTAAGCATCATAGACACACCACTTGCATTATCATTAGCCCCAGGAAAAATAGACTTCCTCCCCATCCTTCCTAAATGATCATAATGAGCTGTAACTAACAATACACTATCCGATCGATCACCAGGTAGATAAGCAATAACATTATCTCCTTTATAGTCTGAATGAAATTTATGTTGAACATTAAAGTATAAAAGAGAAGATTCATCAATATGAACCTTTTCTTTTTGAATAATAAATTTAGGCAGTTCTACCAATTTAGTAGAACCAGACCAGGTTAACTTCTCAGTAGTCAACTCAACAATGGCACGTACCTTCCCATAACCAAAATTTTGAATAGTAAAAAGTAGGGTCGAGAACTCCTTTTTCTCATCCAAAGATAAATTCGTAAACTGACTTTTATCTATAACTAAAACAAAGTCCTTCTTATAGCTGTCTATCGTTTTCAATAAATTTTCCTTACTCGAAAATGAAGACAATAAATGAACAGGAAACTCTCCTTTTATACCAGGTGAATTGGCTGAAATCAAAAAATCATATCCTGAATCCAATTTATGACCATCAATTTCGAGTTTCATTTTGCCCGGAAAACTATTCACAGAAAAATTAAAAGGTTGAAAATATCCACTTTCAAATGCTAAAAGTCCAATATCTTCAAATTGATTGGCAATAAATTTAGCCGCCTTTTCTGATCCTTTTTTCACATAACCACGGCCATGTAAGCTATTTGAACTTAATTTTTTTATACATTTCTTTGCATATTCCTTATCCTGAGCATGTCCTATAAGCACAATACAGACAGTTAGAACAGAAAAAAATAGATTTTTTACGGTTGACATAGGCTATGGTTCAATTATCTAGTTAATATTTCCTCTATTTTTATTAGATTTACATTTACGATAAAACTAAAAAAAAAAGAACAATGAAATTCAACTATTTGTTTAAAATCCTAAGCGCATTTTTAGTCATTTCCGGTCTCTATTCTTGTAGTGTTGAAGAAGAGGATACGAACGATGAATTTTCATTTACTATAAATAATACAAATTATAGTACACAAGACTATTATCTGACAAATTCTGATTCTGGAATGTACCTTGTTGGTCGATTTGGATCTGATTCAATGATATTTTTCTTAAGAGCTACACAAGACCTTCCAATTATTGTTGGAGAGTATGGATTCACTGGGAACAATTTTTACTCAGCAATTCATGCAACAGATACGTCAATTGCATTTAATCAACTTGGTTTTATTAACTTCACAGAAGTTTCCAAAAGAGTAAATGCAGAATTTAGTGTTTGGGTAGATCCAATATTTGATGATAGCTACCTTATTGAAAATGGTGTTTTGAAAAACCTATTGGTAACACACCCAGTAAACAATCCAAATATCATCCATTCAGACCCCAATGCACCCTTCAATATAGATTATGTATCTGGTCTTCAAATTGGAATTTCGGCTAATATCAATGCAAATGCATATTTTTCTCCGGAAAACACAACTTTTGGAACCAAAATCGGTAATACAATTGAAGTAGCTGGTACTGACGGAAATGGAAATCAAATAGTTATAACTATTTACGACGCTACAAATACATTTGTTGGAAAGACATACAATGCCATTGGCGATATAGATATGTCAGACAATAGATTTTCTATACATTACGAGACAATTGATGGGCAGAATTTTAAATCAAATTCAGGGAAATTGTATGTAAAAAGTATAGATGAAGAGAACAAAGCAACTATTGTCTTTAAGACCTTATTACAAGATCAAGACAATCCAACTAACCTTTTTGTATTAGATGAAGGTGCTATTAAAAACATCTTATTAGTTGAAGTGGGAACACTGTAAATAACAATATAAAGCATAAAAAAAGGGAACCATTCGGTTCCCTTTTTTTATGCTTTATTCTTTCCTAAGATAATCTTCGTACATCCGCTTTAACATATAATGTCCATTAGGCAAGGTATTCACAATCCACTGTAAGTGAATGTCCAATTTTTCATCTTCCGTTAGTCTCCAATCGATAGATTTTTCCATCAACTCCTGTCGTAAATGATGAATGCACAATGCACCTGCCACAGACAAGTTTAAACTTTGGGTAAAACCGCACATAGGAATATGTATATATTCATCTGCAAGTTCATCCATTTCTGCTGTGATACCATGCAATTCATTTCCAAGAACCAATGCAAATGGCCCCTTGCTCACATCAAAATCTCGTAAGGCAACAGCATCTTGAGTAGCCTTAGTAGCTACCACTCGGATTCCTTTTTCCTTTAGTGCCTTTATACACTCAACAGTGTTATTAATGGCAGGATCACTATAATAATGATGACTAATCCATTTATCAGAACCTTTGGAAACCTCTTGACGCTGTTCATGCGGATTTACTGTCTCAATGATATGTACATTCTGAATTCCAAAACAATCACAAGAACGTAATACAGCATTAGAATTTTGAGGATTATATATATCTTCTAAAACAACAGACATATAGGTCAACCTATCTTCTAAAATACCTTTCAATTTGGCTTGTCTCCTCTCAGTTAAAAGTGGTTCCAACTCACCTTTAGCAAACGACTTAAATGCTTTATTCATCTCTTTAATCCTTCACAATAAATTTGCAACGAATATATTAAAAACAAAGATGCCACAACAAAGTTGTGGCATCCAAAAACCTAAATAATACTATTTAGATACTAATTATTTTACTTCTTCGAAGTCAACATCTGTTACGGAATCACCTTCTTTTTCTGAAGAAGATTCAGCGTTTTGAGCACCTGCATCATCAGCTGCACCTTCATTTTGGTACATTTGCTGAGAAGCATCTTGGAAAATTTTATTTAAATTCTCCATTGCTGAATCAATCGCTTCAATATTTTCTTCTTTATGAGCAGTTTTCAATGTCTCTAAAGCAGCTTCAATTTCAGCCTTTTTATCAGCAGGAAGTTTATCTCCTAGCTCAGATAATTGTTTCTCTGATTGGAAGATCGTTTGATCAGCTTGGTTCAACTTATCAACACGCTCTTTTACTTTGTTATCTGCTTCTGCATTAGCATCTGCCTCAGCTTTCATTTTGTTGATTTCATCATCTGAAAGACCAGAAGATGCTTCAATCTTAATGTGTTGCTCTTTACCAGTTGCTTTATCCTTAGCTGTTACTTTAAGGATACCATTCGCATCAATATCAAAAATTACTTCAATTTGTGGCTCACCTCTACGTGATGGTGGGATATCTGCCAACTGGAAACGACCGATTGACTTATTGTCATTTGCCATTGGACGCTCACCTTGAAGAACATGAATATCTACCGCTGGCTGGTTATCAGCTGCAGTTGAGAAAACTTGAGACTTCTGTGTTGGAATAGTTGTGTTAGCCTCGATCAATTTTGTCATAACAGACCCCATTGTTTCGATACCTAAAGAAAGAGGTGTTACATCTAAAAGTAATACATCTTTTACCTCTCCAGTCAATACACCACCTTGGATAGATGCTCCAATAGCAACTACCTCATCAGGGTTAACACCTTTTGAAGGTTTTTTACCAAAGAAGTTCTCAACGATGTTTTGGATAGCTGGAATTCTTGTAGAACCTCCAACCAAAATTACTTCGTCAATTTCATCAATAGTGAAACCAGAATCTCTCAATGCAATCTTACATGGCTCCAAAGATCTTTGGATCAAAGTATCTGCTAATTGTTCGAAAGCAGCTCTTGTCAATGAACGAACAAGGTGTTTTGGTCCACTTGCAGTAGCTGTAATATATGGTAAGTTGATTTCAGTTTGTGTTCCTGCAGACAACTCAATTTTTGCTTTCTCAGCAGCCTCCTTCAAACGTTGAAGTGCCATAGGATCTTTCTTAAGATCTACTCCTTCTTCGTTTTGGAATTCTTTTGCCAACCAATCGATGATTACTTGATCAAAATCATCACCACCTAGGTGAGTATCACCATTTGTAGATTTTACTTCAAATACACCATCACCTAATTCAAGGATTGAGATATCAAAAGTACCACCACCAAGGTCATATACTGCAATCTTCATGTCTTGGTCTTGCTTGTCCAATCCATAAGCTAATGCAGCAGCAGTAGGCTCGTTGATAATACGACTAACTTTAAGACCAGCAATTTCACCAGCTTCTTGTGTCGCTTTACGTTGAGAATCGTTGAAGTAAGCAGGAACTGTAATTACAGCCTCAGAAACTTCTTGTCCTAAATAGTCCTCAGCAGTTTTCTTCATTTTTTGAAGAATCATAGCTGAAAGCTCTTGTGGAGTATACAATCTACCATCGATATCAACTCTTGGTGTATTGTTATCTCCTTTTACTACTGTATAAGGTACATTGGAGACTTCCTTTTGAACATTATCAAAAGACTCACCCATAAACCTCTTAATAGAAGAAATAGTTTTTGTAGGATTAGTAATAGCCTGACGTTTTGCAGGATCACCAATTTTACGCTCTCCATCTTCAACAAATGCCACCATAGATGGTGTTGTTCTCTTTCCTTCCGCATTCGCAATTACAGTAGGCTCATTACCTTCCATAACTGCTACACATGAATTGGTAGTACCTAAATCTATACCTATAATCTTACCCATGTCTATCTATTTTTTACTTTAATGTGATTCACAATTTTACAATTCTCCTAAGTCAATCATTGTGCCAGTTGAAAAAGTGTAAATTTTGATTACAAAATGACAGGTTTTCTATAAATCAAGACAATTTCCGCTGTCAAAATGACAATTTGAAATGACAATACGTACCATTTAGTCATAAAAAAACGCGAACTATAAATAGATCGCGTTTCTTAATTTGTCAATTTTATCAACTAACTCAATTTTTTTCTATTTGGTAATTGTTTCTGTTCGGCTTATTCTGAGAAACCATTTCAGCCAAAAAACCAACTAAAAATAGTTGTATACCAACCAACATACTAACCAAGCCAATATAAAACACAGGTCGATCTGTAATTAAACGTCCAGAAGTATCAATGAACAATTTATCGATCCCTAGCCATAATACAGACAAGAAGGCTATCATCATGACTGCTATTCCCATATATCCAAAAAAGTGCATAGGACGTTTTGAGAATTTCTGAACAAAGATAATAGACATCAAATCTAGAGGACCATTTATAAAACGCTCAAAACCAAATTTGGTTACACCATACTTTCTTGCTTGGTGAGCAACTACCTTTTCACCTATATTACTAAAACCAGCCCATTTAGCCATTACTGGTATATAGCGATGCATTTCACCATAAACCTCAACCGACTTTACCACCTCGTTTTTGTAAGCTTTCAAACCACAGTTCATATCGTTTAACTTAATACCCGACATGGCTCTAGTAACTCCATTATAAATTTTAGTAGGAATAGTCTTAGACAATGGATCATATCTCTTTTGTTTCCATCCCGAAACTAAATCATATCCGTCTTCCAAAATCATTTTTCTCAATCCTGGAATTTCATCTGGACTATCCTGTAAATCTGCATCCATGGTGATAACTACCTGACCAATGGCCTGAGTAAAACCAACTTGTAAACCAGCAGATTTCCCATAATTTCTTCTGAATTTGATTCCAATGACATTTTCATCCTTAGCCTTTAGGTCTTCAACAACTGCCCAAGAACTGTCTTTAGATCCATCATCAATAAAAATAACTTCATAACTAAAGTTATTAGCTTGCATTACACGAACTATCCAAGCATGCAATTCTGGAAGTGACTCCTCCTCATTGAACAAGGGAACTACAACTGATATATCTTTTGTATACTCCATAAATTAAGCTTCAAAAGGATTAGGATTATTCTTTTTCAAGAAGTAAGCAAGTACTAAACTAATAATACCACCAAAAATAACATTACCGGCAACAGAACCAGCAGCCAAAAGACCAGGACTAATCATTTGGTTGTAAGCATCCATCATTTCATCGATTTGCTCCTCTTCCATTCCTGAATTTTCATATCCTAGAATTATTTGCTCCTCCATTTGTTGCATTATATCAGAATCAATAAATTCAAGATAAACGAAATAATATGCGGCGAACAATATTGCGGCAAAAGAACTAGCTTTTACACCTTGAGTAAGGGCTCTTTTAAAACTAATATATCCTCCCAACTCAACATCTCTACATTCCTGAATTGAGAAAAATATAAATACTGAAAACAAGGCGATATTTCCTAGACTATTGATAGTCGATTCCTGTGTTGCACCAATGACATACATCAACAGGCTAAAAGCTATTAATGATGCTCCTAAATAAGTTCCAAAACGAATTGCTGACTTATTTTTCATAGATCAATTTCTTCTTAATTAATAATCCTTTTTAATTCGATCCAGTTGACGTTTATTGTCCCTGTCTTTTAAAGTATTTCTTTTGTCGTGCGTTTTTTTACCTCTAGCTACACCAATTTTAATTTTGGCATAGCCCTTATCATTGATGAAAAACAACAAAGGCACTAAGGTAAAACCTTTATTCTTAAGCTTCTCAAAAAGCTTTGAAATTTCTTTCTTGTTCAACAATAATTTTCTCAATCTACGGGGCTCATGATTATTGTAAGAACCAAAATCGTATTCCCCAATATACATTTCCTTTATCCAGGCCTCGCCAAATCGAATATAACAATAAGCTTCTCCAATACTAGCTTTCCCCATACGTAACGCCTTCATTTCTGTACCTGTAAGTACAATACCAGCGGTATAGGTATCCATAATCTCGTATTCAAAACGAGCCTTTTTATTGGAAATACTAACTTTAGATGCAATTTTTTCTTTTGCCATCTCGCAAATTTATAATTTTATATCTTCTATCATAGAATCTGCCACAGTTTTCGCCATGGAAAAACAAGCTTGAAGTAAATAACCACCAGTTGGAGCATCCCAATCTACCATTTCCCCTGCTAGGTAATTGTCTGGTAACTTTTTTAACATCAAATATTTATTCAATTCATTCTTATCTACACCGCCCACAACACTTATTGCCTTACTAATATCAGCTAAACCTTCAACTTCAATAGGAAAGGCCTTGATAAGTTGAACCAATTCTTTATCACTACTATAATCCAATTGATAAATTTTCATCAGCATTCCTAAACTTGGGTGTATAGCTAGTTTCTTCAAGATCTTAGAAAGTGATTTCCCCTTGTTTGCCATCAACTTCTCTACCAGGTCTTGCTCTTTACTATTAGGCTTAAAATCAAGGAAAACAGTTACCTTCCCCTGATTGAAAATAGCATCTCGCAATGGAGGAACTAAATGATAAATTGGTTTCCCTTCTAAACCGTATTTACTTATTCTTATTTCACCTTTGACCCATTTTTCGTTAAACGAAAGTTTCACATTTTTAAGAAACTGTCCATTCCATTTATCAAAAAAAACTTGATCAGCCTTTATTTTAACTCCACAATTGGAAGCTTGCCATGGATTTAGTTTGATCTGCTCTTTAATTATAGAATCAGTCCAATTTCCATCTGAACCTGTCATGGGCCAAGAAACGCCACCTAAGGCAAACATTGCCTTTTTATAATGTACCGCTATCTCTTCACCGGATTTATTCAAAATTCTTATTTGATTCTTATTCTCCCAACCAATAAATGAATGATGGGTATATACTTGTAACCCCTGTTTTTTAAGTAATCCGATCCATTGTTTAATAAATCGTGTGCCTGATATATCTTCAGAAGGAAAGATTTTACCACTAGTTCCAATATAAGTTTCAACTGCCAGGTGAACTTTAATAAACTCTCTCAGATCTTCTCCATTGAAATTTGCTATGAAAGGAGACATCCAGTCTGCATCCTTGCCATACATTTCAACAAATTCCTTCTCCGATTTACTATTGGAAATATTTAATCCACTTTTCCCTGCAACATTTAGTTTTTTAGCCAAACTAGAAGTACGTTCAAATAAACAGACCTTCAATCCTGCCTTCAACAAAAAGGTAGCAGCCATTAAGCAAGATGGACCTCCTCCTATCAGTGCAATATCAGTTTCTATGTCTTTTGGGATAAGGATCACTATTTTTTTCTACAGATCATCACACCATCACGAAGGGGTAGTAGAAAACTTTCTACCCTATCATCCTCTTTTGCCAAACGATTGAATTCTAAAATCCCTTGGGTGCTTTTGTCATTTATATTTTCATCTTGAACAACCTTACCAGACCAGAGAACATTGTCACCTAAGATAATTCCACCTTTTTTTATTTTAGGAAGAATCAAATTAAAGTAATTAGCATAGTTTTCCTTATCAGCATCTATAAATACAAGATCATATTCTATATCTAAAGAAGGAATAATATCCAAGGCACTACCAAAATGTAAATTCACCATATGTTCTACACCAGATTCTTGTAAATATTTCTTAACTATATCTTCAAGTTCAGGATTTATATCTATAGTATCCAATCTACCATCTGAAGGTAAGCCCTCTGCCATACATATTGCAGAATATCCAGTAAATGTCCCTATTTCCAATATATTCTTAGCTCCTGTAATTTGCACCATCATCTTCAAGAACCTCCCTTGAAAATGTCCCGACAGCATTCGGGGATTGATCATTTTAACATGTGTCTCTCTGCTCAATCTTTGAAGAACCTCTGGTTCATCTTCTGAATGGCGAATGCAATATTCCAACAGATCATCATTAATAAAATCCATCTTTATCGTTGTTTAAAAATCAGTGTAGAAAGATTTTCAGGGCAGAATATTTCATTCGCTACCTCTTGAATATCAAGACTACTAATACTCCAAATTTTACTGTATACTTCTTCTAAGCTATCCACTTTCCCAAATGTATGGTAACTCTTAGCTATCGTGGTCATTAGTTGATTATTGTTTTCCTGAGCAATAGCAATTTGACCAATTATTTGTCTTTTTGCTTTGTCCAATTGACGAATCCCTAAAGGTTGGTCCATCAATTTGGACAACTCCTTTTCTACCAATTTACCCACACGATTGAGGTACTTCTCATCCGTTCCAAAATAAATACTGAATAAACCTGTATCCGAATAATAATGGTAATTAGATTCCAAGCTATAGGCAAATCCATATTTCTCCCTAATGCCCATATTCAAACGACTACTTAAACCAGGACCACCTAATAAATTATTTAAAAGGACGAGCGTTTTTCTTTTCTCCTCCTTTGCACCATAAGCTCTGTTACCAATCATACAATGGGTTTGGAATTGAGATAATGATTCTACTTTATTTTGTGGTGTATATAATTTGACCTTGCCTCTTGAATTTACTTTTCCTTTAGAAGGAATATGATTAAAAAATTTCTCGATCAGTTTAAATAACTTATTTGGTTCAATATCTCCAACAGAAGTAAAGACCATATTTTCTGGTTGGAAATAGCGATCAACAAAAGATTGAATATCTTGACGACCAAACCTTTCAATACTTTCCTCAGTACCTAAGACATTTTTCCCTAAAGCGTCACCGGCAAAAATCAATCCGTCAAAATCATCAAATATCTGCTCAGATGGTGAATCTTTATAGGAATTGATTTCATCTACAATAACATCCTTTTCTTTTTCCAGTTCCTTTTCTGGATAAGTAGAATTGAATAAAATATCGTGAAATAATTCAACGGTACGTTCATAATAGTCCTTTAAAAAACTACCATATATATATGTGTCCTCTTTCGTGGTATAAGCATTCAATTCGCCTCCAACATCTTCTAACCTACTCAAAATATGAAAGGCCTTCCTCTTTATAGTCCCCTTAAATAAACAATGTTCGATAAAATGAGTAAGACCCTCTTCGTTGTCCAACTCATCTCTGCTTCCAACATCAATCATAATTCCCGCATGAGCCACAACATTAGGCACTTGCTTATGAATTATTCGCATCCCGTTCTTTAAACGGTGTGTATAAAACTCCATAGAACAAAAGTAAGTGTATTGTAGACAAAAGAGAAGTTTAATTTAGTTATTCCTTGACATGGAGAATTAATTATAATTTCAAAGTCAAGGTTGATCATTTAACAGTTCAGTTCCACAATTATATTCTCCTTTGATCTAACAAATTGTTTCCCTGACAAATAGCTGTTAAATCCAGTGAATTCGGAAAATATAGAACAATCAAAAAGAGTTTTTCATTCAAATATTTATTACATTGTTCTAAACAAAATTTATACAATGGTTTCTTTTTTCTTTAAAACACAGAAAAACAAAAGGTTTGAAATAAAACCACGTTATTACGATGAACGTAAAGAAAAACTGGAAGAACTTGTTGGTAAACATGATGCGGAAGACCAAGATGGGAAAAGGCTATCAAAAGGTTCTTTAAGACGACAATGGGATCAACGATCTTTTTATCATTCTGAACGAAAGAATACAAATAGGAGATTACTTATTATCATACTTATTCTTCTATTTCTAGCTTGGAGTTTATTGATAAGAAATAATGACTTCATATCTGGACTTTGGTAATCATCCAAAAGTCAAAAATGCCATAATGTCAATATTTTAGGACATTATTGTCTCCAATTGAAAGAAATTATACCGAAATAAATTCGGAATAGATTTTGTTCTTAAAAAAGTAGATTAAAATAATTTATCATGGACGATAACTTCTCAAGTAGAGTAAAAAATATAATATCATACAGTAAGGAAGAAGCCTTAAGATTGGGACATGACTTCATTGGCACAGAACATCTAATGTTAGGCATTATCCGAGAAGGGAGTTCAAATGCCATTCAGATTCTGAAAGATGCAGGTGTTGATTTAAAACAAGTTAGAAAAAACATAGAAGAATTACACCAAAGTATTGAAACTGAAAATGCCTTGGTAAAAAATAGTCTTCCTTTAACAAAACAGGCTGAGAAGGCTTTGAAAACGACTTTCTTAGAGGCAAAATATTACCAGAGTCGTACAGTAAGTACCATTCATTTACTGCTATGTATATTAAGAAATGAAAATGACCCTGTTTCTCGTCTATTTATGAAATATGGGGTTGATTACCATAAAATTAAAAATGAATTTGAAATGTTAAGCGGTGAATCTGGCAATAAAGGTCCAAGTGCGGAACTTCCATTCTCTGGAGGCCCTGAAGGACACGTGGGAGGTTCAAAAGGATATGGACAAAACCCACCAAGTAAAGGTAAGGAATCTAGGACTCCTGTTTTAGATAACTTCGGTAGAGATCTTACGAGAATGGCGGAAGAAGGAAAACTAGACCCAGTGGTTGGTAGACAAACTGAAATCATCCGCGTTTCTCAAATTCTTAGCCGTCGTAAAAAAAATAATCCATTATTAATAGGTGAACCCGGTGTTGGTAAAAGTGCCATTGCTGAAGGTTTGGCATTACGAATAGTGAAGAAAAAAGTATCTAGAGTACTGTTCAATAAAAAAATTGTGAGTCTTGATTTAGCTTCTCTTGTTGCCGGTACAAAATACCGTGGTCAATTTGAAGAGCGAATGAAAGCCTTAATGAATGAATTGGAAAAAAATAGAAATATCATTCTATTTATAGATGAGATTCATACCATTGTTGGGGCAGGTGGCGCAGCAGGATCTTTGGATGCTTCCAATATGTTTAAACCAGCATTAGCAAGAGGTGAAATTCAATGTGTTGGAGCAACTACCTTGGATGAATATAGGCAGCATATTGAAAAAGATGGTGCTTTAGAACGTAGATTCCAAAAGGTGATTGTTGATCCAACGACTCCTGCGGAAACCATAGAAATCCTTGACAATATCAAAAGTAGATATGAAGATCATCACAATGTAATATATACTGACGGAGCTATTAAGGCTTGTGTTAGTTTATCAGATAGATATATTAGTGATCGATTCCTACCAGACAAGGCCATTGATGCTTTGGATGAAACGGGATCAAGAGTTCATATTTCCAATATTGTTGTTCCAGAACATATAGAACAACTAGAAAAAGAATTAGAAGATTTAACAGTTCGTAAGAAAGAAGTTGTTGGTAAACAAGATTTTGAACAAGCTGCTGAAATAAGAGATCAAGAAAGAAAAACAGAAGCCAAACTGGTTGAAGCCCAAATCAATTGGGAAGAAGACCTAAAAAATCATCGTGAAGTGGTTACGGAAGATTCTGTAGCAGAAGTTATTGCTATGATGACAGGAATTCCTGTTCAACGTATCGCATCGAAGGAAAGTGAGCGATTGAAAGGAATGGCTGGAGAATTGGAAAGTAAAGTAATCGGTCAAAATGAAGCGGTACAAAAAATTGTTAAAGCCATACAAAGAAATCGTGCCGGATTGAAGGATCCGAATAAACCAATTGGTTCATTTATCTTCCTAGGTCCTACAGGAGTAGGTAAAACTCAGTTGGCAAAAGAATTAGCAATTTTCTTATTTGAATCTTCAAATTCACTGATCCGTATTGACATGAGTGAATACATGGAAAAATTTGCTATCTCAAGATTAGTTGGTGCTCCTCCGGGCTATGTAGGTTACGAAGAAGGTGGACAATTGACTGAGAAAGTAAGAAGAAAACCTTATTCAGTAATTCTATTGGATGAAATTGAAAAGGCACATCCAGATGTATTCAATTTACTATTACAAGCCTTAGACGATGGTCATATGACAGATAGTCTTGGTAGAAAAATAGATTTTAAAAATACAATCATCATCATGACTTCAAATGTCGGTACTAAAAAATTGAAAGACTTTGGTACTGGAGTTGGGTTCAGTTCTGATCAAAAAGAGCAAAACTTAAATGAACACGCCAAAGGTATACTTGAGAGTTCACTGAAAAAAGCATTTGCTCCTGAGTTTTTGAATCGTATAGATGATGTTATTTTATTCAATAGCCTATCTAGAGAAAATATTCATCAAATCATTGAGATTGAATTAAAGAAGTTATTTGAACGAGTAGAAGGATTAGGGTACAAATTGAATATTAGTGATAATGCCAAAGATTATATATCTGATAAAGGATATGATAAAGATTACGGTGCAAGACCTCTAAAAAGAGCTATTCAAAAATTGATTGAAGATCCATTAGCTGAAGAAATCATCAATTCTAATGTTGAAGAAGATGATCAAATAATGATTGATGTCAATGAGAAAAAAGATGGTATTAGCGTTACCATTGTTAAACCAACTTCTGAATCTGAAGAAAAGAAAACAAAGAAAGAATAAGTAAAAAAACCCCCTTGAATAACATTCAAGGGGGTTTTTATTTGAAGAAGTTTATCCTTCAAATTCTATTTCATAAGCAGAATGAGACCGAACATTGAAAACAGATTCATCTTCAAAAATTAAATACTGTCCTTTGATTCCTACTAACTTCTTTTGAATAGTTGGTAATTTATCCAGCTTAACACTTTTTGGTTTCTCTGGGTATTGCAACACTGGAAATTTAATATTCGTTTCAACGGCATCCATGAGAACAAATGATTTTAAATCTTCAGGAATTTTAGCAATTAATTCATCTCTAATTTCCAATATGCCTTTTTCAGGTAATCCCCCACCTTTTAGCATGGTTCTCCAATTGGTTTTATCAGCAATAAAATCTTTCAGAGCGACCTCAATCAAACCTGCAGCTTGTCTATAAGGGGTTTCTGCAATCTTTATTGCTTTGGTAGCACCTTGATCTATCCAACGAGTTGGAATTTGTGTATATCTAGTAACACCAACCTTATAACCACTAGTAAAAGAAAGGTAAACGAAATGAGGAGCCACATGATGAATAATCTCCCAATCCAAATCTCTTCTTTCAATTCCCAAATGTGCAGTTGATAATTCTGGACGAATGATACTTTCATCCGCCATTGGGGAAGATCTAAAGGCATCATAGGACATTCCTTCACCAAAGGTTTTTTTTATCTTTTTACCTGTCACTACACAATTAATATTCCCGGTAAATTGAAGGCAAATCTCCTTTCCTATATAAGGATTTAGATGGATCTCAGTTCCTCGTTCTAGATTATTATAAAGAGGAAGGTAATACTGTACTTCATCCTCAAGTACAGTTCTCATTTTTCTTAAATTTCCTCTTTGCTCTTGGTTATTCATAGCTCTGATAATAGGAATATACATTTACTTCTTCTACCTGTAATGGATAGCTTTGATCTTCGCTAATAAACGGAATTTTTAATGTATCACCCGGAAAAAGATTAAAATAATTCTCCTTAAAATACCCCAAATGATTGGCGGATAATTTAACCTCCTTCATATAGCTATCAGAAAAGAGTTCTAAATAATTACTTCCCTCTTCTGTTACAACTCTAAAACCAGGGGAAGGAAGTGGTAAATACGGTTCTGAAAAGGGAATAAAATCAAAAGTCTGTTCATAAATGACCTCATTACTTTTGATATATCTGACTTTAGCAATTTTATTTTTTAAAGAACCATCATATTGCTTACTAAAAACTTCTCCGCGATTTCCAGTAGATAACTGTAAGGGGAATTTATCCTTTTCGATCAAATTACCTAGGAGATCATATAAGGCAACTTCCACTACTCCTTGAAGCGTGTTACCAGAATTATTTTTCATATAAACATGAACTTGATTTCCTTTTTCCTCCAATTCAAATGAATGCTCCAATTGATCTTTCAACAACTCATAAAATACCGCCTTTCGTGTTCCATAAAAAGTTTGGATAGAAGGACTAATTCCTGGCCACATTTCATTGTATGTTAGCGGCAACAGACATAATTTATCATCCCCCCTTTCAGATAAGTAACTTTTCAATTTTTCCTTCTGATAAAGTTCAGAAAAGTAAATCAATGCTTCCAGGTCAATTGGATAGGTGTAAAATTGGACTATACTGTCATAAAGATTTTCTAGTACCCATCCTTTAGGAGCATGAGCTTTAAATGTCTTCCCATTAGGATCCTTTTCCAATTCTGACATCCATAAATCGAGATAGGTAAATTCTGGTAACGAAGGTGTTCTAGTTTCCAATTCAAAATTCCAAAAAGAATCAGAATTTGAAAAAAATTGAAGTCCCGATCCCATGCTTGTGATTTTTGGAGCCACATATTCAAACATTTCTATATCACCTTTCAGCCTTTCCCTTTTTTCTGTTTCGGAAAGTTGAACCATGCCTTGAATAGATTCCTTTTTTATATTTCCAACTCCAAGTGCCATAACTGAGGAATGGGATCTAAATTGGAGGACTTTTCTGGTTATATTGTTTCGTAGTATATATCTCTGTGAAATATCCTGTTCAGTTGGTCTTTGGTAATTTAAATCCTGCCAAACCAAAATCCCAACACTATCACAAAGATTTAATAAGGTAGATGGTGCATAAAAATTATCACTATTTAGCTTAATCCCATTAATCCCTAGATCTTTTAACTCTTTCAAAAGCTTCCTCCAATATATATCACTCCCCTCTGGAAGATATATACTTGCTGGACTCAATTCAACAGCCTTTACAGGGCACAAATTATTATTTATATAATAGTGATAGGCCTCATCCACTTTTCTCCATTGATGAGCATTAAAACCAATATTTATTTTCCTTTCATCCCTGAGTCCATTATCGGACTCCATTACAATTGAGGCTTCATACAATTTCGATTCTCCTAAATTATAAGGATACCATAAAGCATCCTTGGGAATTGAAAATTGAAAAGAGACAAAATTTAAAGAATCACCTGCTGGTTGTTTACTGACTAGATTAATATTTAAGTCAGGAACATTTAAATGAATAGTTAAACCATCTCTACTATCATTGCGATAATCCATTGTAAATTGAAATTCTGGATTTCCCTTATCAAAGGAGACTGACTCAATAAAATGACCATTAATGGCCATTTTATTCGAAAATTGTAATTTAGCATTGAACAAAGTAGCATTTAAATGAGAAGGGCTAAACTCATTCCCTGCTATATACAAATTTTGGAAGCTATTCCAACTAGTATTCTTCACATCAAATAGAGGATCAAACACAATTTTCAATTCATTTTCTCCAAGTTTCAGATGTTCTCTAATTTCAATTTCTGAAATAAATTCATTTCCCTTAATAGAACCAATAAAGACTTCATTAATATAAATAGTACAATTCCCACTCAAACCATCAGGGATAAACAAGATAGAGGAATAAGAAAATTTCTCTTCTGATATAGGTATTACTTTGGAAATAGTCCATTTTTTTTCATAATCTATATATATACCAGTGGCGTTATCATCAAAATGTAAATCTTCAATCTTTTGATTCTTATAAAACAAATCCAATAGACTCATTGGTAAATCCACTTTAAGAGTGTCTTCACCGCTATTAGAATACCCCACCCAGTTGGAACTTAATTCTATTTTTTGATTTTCAATGATCTTATTACAAGATGATAAAATCAGAAGAAAAACTATAGCACTTAAAATATGTCTCATTATACTCATTTTAATAAGTATCAAATCTAATTAAAAAATAAACTAGAAATCCAACTTGAGTTACGAAGTAAATAATTCGTATGAATTGAATAACAACAAAAATAAAATTGTGTTATAATAATGTTGATTATTCATCAATAGGATATGGTATTAAATTAATGTTTAAACAATCATTCTTGAATAAGGATATTAAATAAATTTCAATCAATATATTCTATGCAAAATATATTTAATTAGATAAACTCTATAACAAAATTATCTATGCTAATTTTATTAATAAATAAGTTAAAAACTACCTGAAAACACGATAATTACAGTCAATATCCCTAAAATAAAGCTTCCAATTTATTAGAATATAATAGCAAAAAAACAGTAGAGTGAAAATAACGCTCAAGCCCCTTAAAATATGGACAATAGCAGATTTAGTTAAAACAAACAAGAAAACACAAAAAACGCATGAACACTAGTAAACACGGTGCATTAGAGTATATTAGCCCACTGTAATTAAAGGTGCAATTAGATAATTGAAAGTGGACACCGACTCCCATAATTTGAACAAAATAAAGTTAAGATCCAATAGCATTTTCATTTTTTTATTAACTTTTTTGTCCTCAATTTTGTCTTCCCGCAAAAAAGCAGAAATGCTGAAAGCGGATTTGAGGGAAAAATACCAATAACGATTTATCAAATTACATGAACAAGACCCCACAATATGTTTGGGAATGTTGTCTAGACTTCATCAAGGATAATATAAGTCCACAGAGTTTCAAGACTTGGTTTATGCCAATAAAGCCTATCAAACTGAAAGGTGATATTTTGCATATTCAAGTTCCGAGTAAATTCTTTTTTGAATGGCTAGAAGAACATTATATTAAATTGCTCCGTTCTGCAATCCGTAGAGAATTGGGACAGGATGCAAAACTTGTTTATAGTATTGTTATGGAGAATACCTATGGAAATAGCGATTCACCAACGGTAAAAATACCAAGCTCACTTCCCAAGCCTACCCTACAACAAGGGGTTCAGGTAGCGGAAAGAATTACTACAAAATTTTCTAAAAGGAATACAGATACTTCTGCAAATGCAGATACTGTAAAGAATCCTTTTGTTATCCCTGGTTTAAAAAAGATTCATGTTGAGTCTCAATTAAATCCTAACTATATTTTCGATAATTTTATTGAAGGTGATTGTAACCGTTTGGCTAGATCTGCAAGTTATGCGATCTCCAAGAAACCAGGTGGTACATCATTCAACCCACTGTTGTTATACGGAGGAGTTGGTTTAGGTAAAACCCACTTGGGGCATGCCATTGGTATTGAAATTAAAGACAATTATCCTGACAAAACCGTTCTATATGTTTCTGCTGAAAAATTTACTCAGCAATTTATAGACGCTATCAGAAATAATACTAGAAATGACTTTGTTCATTTTTACCAAATGATCGATGTATTGATCATTGACGATGTACAGTTCTTTGCAGGAAAGGAGAAGACACAGGATGTATTCTTCCATATATTTAACCACCTACATCAACAAGGAAAGCAATTGGTCTTAACATCCGATAGAGCACCTGTTGACATGCAAGGAATGGAGCAAAGATTGTTGTCAAGATTTAAATGGGGACTATCTGCAGACCTTCAAATGCCTGCACTAGAAACTAGAATAGCTATCCTTCGCAAGAAAATGTACAAGGATGGAATTGAATTGCCAGAGGATGTAATTGAATACTTAGCCTATAGCATTACTTCAAATGTTAGAGAATTGGAAGGAGCCTTAATTTCATTAATAGCTCAAGCCTCTCTTAACAAAAAAGAAATCAACGTAGAACTTGCAAAATCAGTTGTTGACAGATATGTCAAGAAAATTGTAAATGAAGTTTCAATTGAAATGATTCAAAAAGCAGTATGTCGCTATTTTGAGCTTAGTATGGAACAATTAAAATCCAAAACAAGGAAAAGAAATATTGTTCAGGCTAGACAAATTGTAATGTATTTGGCAAAACAATACACCAAGAAATCACTCGCCTATATAGGGTCTCAGAATGGAGGTAGAGATCATGCTACAGTACTTCATGCCTGTAAAACTGTCAAAAACCTTATGGACATTGACAAGACTTTCAGAAACTATGTAGATGATATCAATAAAAAATTGACTTTCAACTAAGAAAAAGAAATCTAACCTTCGGGTTGGATTTTTTTTTGCTTTGAAATTCTCTGTTTAAAAAAATTACTTAAGCTTGATTCAAACAAAAACGAAATTATTTTAATTACTCAAAATAATTCCTTCACTAATCCGAATTATTCTAAAATTAGAGAAGAACATTTTGTCTACTAAATTTTAAGATATAACAAACACAAAAGCCTTCTTGAAATTATCGAGAAGGCTTTTTTTTTCAAAAAAAATGCATCATAACAATCAAAATAATGGTCATGCTAATAATTCACCTCCCAGGTGAACAGGCATACTATTGTAATAATTCTAGGCTTGTTCATCATTTGAACAAGCCTTTTTTTTTTACACAATCATCTATATATAAAAACAGAAACACCAAAAGATCCATCGTTTCAGAAATCGATATGAGTCCATTTGAAACAGAGCAAACAGTTGATTTTATTAAACGAATCTTTGCCGAAAATTTAAAGTTCAACTTACATCTTCAAAAGTTAATGCCCCTTTAATCATCCAACAAATGATAGGTCTAAATGATGATTTGAATGGAACTGAAAAAGCCATAAAGGTGAACGTTCATGGCTTGGAGAAGGCAGATGCTTTTGTTGTCCATTCACTTGCAAAATGGAAAAGGGACAAACTAAAGAATAATAATATCCCAAATGGCAAGGGCTCCTATACAGATATGCACCCCCTAAGGTAAGATGAACAACTCTCAGGCATTCATTCTGTTTTTGTGGATCAATGGGGCTGGGAATTCATTTAGATCATTCTAAAAGGTCTATTGAGATTCTCGAAGAAAAAGTCAATAAGATATATGATGCGATCATAAAAACTGAGTATGCATTGAATACTGTTAATTCACAGTTAATAAGTTGGTTACCTGATAAAATTCAGTTCATTCACGCTGAACAATTGAGGCGGAAATTCCCTAAGTTGAGTTCTAAAAAAGGGAGGATATGTTCTCCAAAATATATAAAGCAGTTTTTATTATTGGAATTGGTGGTACACTCGGAGACGGAAAACCACATGGTGGAAGAGCTCCAGATTATGATGATTGATCAAGTGTTTGACCAGAGTCAATTCAACAAAAAGCTAGCAACGAAAACATAAAATTATTTTAATCAAAAAAAAGAGCCATTAAAATTAATGGCTCTTTTTTTTATTTCTTTACTGCTTTGAAGCTAATTGTTCGTTCAACTGACCTCCTCTTAGTCTTCTTGTTCTTTTTCTTCTTTTCTTTGATTTTTCTACTCACTTTGTGTGTCGCCCAATCAATTTCCAAAGGCATTTCCATATAGTCATTATAGCCTTTAATATCAGCTTGTAACTTTGATGGGTTTAACTGAATTCGCTTAACATCCTTCATCGACTCATTAATTCTCACTATTGAGTAAGGATCTGTCCACGGTACAGGTAGAATATTTACCTGATCATATATTACTGGGAAAGTTTCTTTTCTACCATACATAGAATATAAAGGCATATAATAAAGGACTTTTCTACCATCCTTCATTTCTACTTCCATTTCTACAGGCATCATCATTTTTCCATTTTTCTTCACCTTTACAAAACCATATCCATCATTCTCATATACGGAGGAAATTTCATAATCAATATGATTGACTGTCTGAGTCCATTGAATTAGATACCAATCTAAGTGTATTCCAGATACCTGTTCAGCAATACGAATAAACCTTTCTGGGTTTGGATGTTTAAAAGCCCAAACATCATAGTACTTTTTAAGCGTTTCCATTACCTTCTCTGTTCCAATTATATCAGATAATTGCTGAAGGAAGATATCACCTTTAGAGTAGGCGGAAATGCCATATACTGTATTAGAATGATACATATCTGCATGGTTACAGATTGGTTCTTCTTGTAAATTGGAATTTACTAAATAATTGTACCCTCTGTAAGAACCAGCATGTGCTACTTTTTTCTCATCCTTAAGGTATTTCTTTTCCAATTCTTCACTAGACCAAACGGTAAATCCTTCATCCATCCACTCATACTTTGCTTCATTTGTAGCCAACATTCCTTGGTACCAACTGTGCATCATTTCGTGAATGGCTGTTCCTATATTTCCATTTTTCACCATGGTACACATAGGGTATTCCATTCCACCATCTCCACCTTGAATAAAGCTGTATTGAGAATATGGATACAATCCATAACTTTCATTTGCACCTAGGAAAATTGCAGGCATTTTAACTTGTAATTTTTCCCATTGTCCATCAATATTATCCTTCTCCTGGTATAAGAAATGTAACTGACGACCATCTTCCAAGGTTACTGTTTTATGAATATAATCTGGATCTGCAGCCCAGGCAAAATCATGTATATTATTAGCTATAAAATGCCAGGTGTTTTTATTTTTATCTTTAGTATATCGGTTAGGCTCAACCTTTCCGTTATAATGCATATATCCGTGTTCCGCCCCTTTTAATTGTTCTGGATTTTGTAAAACTCCTGAACCTCCAAGGATAAAATTCTTATCTAGGGTCACACATACATCAAAATTACCCCATACTCCATGAAATTCTCTTCCAACATACTGATCCAAATGCCAACCTTCCTCATCAAATTCTGCCATTTTTGGATACCACTGGGTCATTGTAAATTCAATCCCTTGAGCATTATCTCTACCACTTCTACGGATCTGAATAGGTACTTGAGCATTGTATTTCATTTCTAATGTAGTAGAAGAACCAGGTAAAATTGTTTTAGCCAAATCTACTTCCATTACCGTTCCTACAATAGAATAAGACAAACTTATACCGTCTTGTTTGATCTCAATTGGTTCTATATAGCCTTTCTCTTCACTAGAAAGTTTATAAATTCTATCTCCAACACGTCTATCAGGATCCATAATATTTCTAGATCTGGTATCCATCATACTCCCTGGTTGAAATGCATTGAAATACAAATGATAATACACTTTTTTCAAAGCTTCAGGAGAGTTGTTTGTGTAAACCAATTTTTGATTTCCATAGTATTGATTTTTATCAACATCTAAAAAGATGTCCATTTTATAATCAACAGCTTGTTGCCAGTAGCCTTGTTGAGCCATGGCTGATAGTGTAATAAAAAAGCCAACGAGTAATTTCTTCATAAAATTAAAATATATAAGTCGGAAGATATTTCAGAATTTAAATACGATACGTTCAATTAATCCTTGAACAAGGAGTCTACGAATTCATGTTTGTTGAAGACTTGCAAATCATCTAGTCCCTCTCCAACACCAATATATTTAACAGGAATCTTGAATTCATCAGCAATACCGATAACAACGCCACCTTTGGCTGTCCCATCAAGCTTAGTTAGAGCTAATGCACTAACATCTGTAACTTTAGAAAATTGCCTAGCTTGTTCAACAGCATTTTGACCTGTAGAGGCATCCAATACTAATAATACTTCATTGGGTGCGTCTGGAATCAATTTTTGCATTACACGTTTTATTTTGGCTAACTCATTCATCAAGTTTACCTTATTGTGTAATCTTCCGGCTGTATCTATTATTACTAAATCTACATCTTGTGCCAAAGCTCTTTGGACTGTATCAAAAGCTACAGATGCTGGATCAGAACCCATATTTTGGCGAACTATTTCAACACCTACTCTATCTGCCCAGACTTGAAGTTGTTCAATAGCTGCAGCACGGAAGGTATCGGAAGCTCCTAACATGACAGTCTTTCCTTGCTTTTTAAACTGATAAGCCAATTTACCTATGGTTGTAGTTTTACCAACACCATTTACTCCTATCACCATCACAATGTGAGGAACCTTTTTTGCTGGCACAACAAATTCTGTTTCATCCCCGGTATTGGATTCATCCATCAATGAAGTTATTTCTTCACGAAGAATTTTCTTCAATTCAGATGCACCAACATATTTATCTCGGGAAACGCGCTCTTCAATTTTTTCAATAATTTTCAAAGTAGCATTTACCCCTACGTCAGAACTTATCAGTACCTCTTCCAGTTCATCCAATACATCCTCATCCACGCTTGATTTTCCAACCATTGCACGTGTCAGTTTAGAAAACATACTTTGTTTTGTTTTCTCTAAACCAGAGTCTAAGGATTTCTTTTTATCCTTGGAGAAAAAGCCAAATATTCCCATAGCAATTATATCTATTTAAAGCATTCAAAAAGAACACTATACTGCTCAAGAGATTCCTCTTGAATATGATCCCAAATAATATTCTAAATTAAACATTAGATTGGTACCAACAAAAAAAGCTTCGTACCAAAATCGGACGAAGCTTAAATATTTTCAAAGGGTGAGTTATGAAATTATTTTTTCATAAAATTACTTACCTCACTTTTAATTAGCATTTCTTCAACAAAAACATATGCTCCTGTTTTTTCAGATTTTACCATTTTTACTGCTTTGGTATAATCTTTTGCTCCTTTTTTCTGTAGTGTTGCAACGGTTTTCTTTGCCATGACCTATATTATTTTATCTCGCGATGTACAGTTTGTTTTCTTAAAATAGGGTTATACTTTTTAATCTCCATTCTGTCTGGAGTGTTTTTCCTATTTTTTGTAGTAATATATCTAGAAGTACCAGGCTTTCCACTTGCCTTATGTTCTGTACATTCTAAAATAACCTGAACTCGATTACCTCTCTTAGCCATTTTTAATTATTTTTCGAGCTGCAAAGCTATGACTTTTTCAAACCAGCAGCAAGTTATTGTAAAATATTTTTCTAAAAAAAATAGAAAAACTATGTCTCAACTTCTTCGTTTCGTCTCACATTCAATAAAGAATCGCACAAAGGTACAAATTAATATCATCCTTGAATAACACCAACTGAAATATTTTAAATAATTTTTACCACCCTTAAAACTAATCTATTCTATTTAAAATATAATTTCTAAATCCCCTCATAATCAATTAATTAATTTTATATATTGTTAGAATATTAATCTAATTCAATTCAAAATGAAAAAAAATTTAATTATTGCTTTAATTCTAATAGTTAAAGTATGTTCAGCTCAATCATCACCTCCATGGAATCAATTCGACACACCACATGGATATATACAATTAGGTCCTATGACAACTGAGTGGGGTCATATTTACACCGATCGAGATAATTTTTTATTCAACAAGCCTATTTATATTAGTGGTGGCTCACTTAGCTCCTATTTTGGATCAGATTTGAGCTTAAAAACAGGTGGAATTACAAGATTAAAAATTTCCGACTCTCAAGGTTTCATTGGAATAGGAACTACTAATCCGAGTGCCATGCTGGAAGTTATTGGTGATGATGAATCTGTAATGAAACTTACACATGAGGCAAGTTCAGATTGGCAAACTGCTGTTAGAATTGGAACTGACAGGGATAAAACAAAAGCATTTGTAATCGAAAATTCCACAACTGGGGTTCAGGATTTCATTGTATGGGGAAATGGAATTGTAAATGCCAAGAAAATTTATGCAAGCGAATTACATATAACACTAAGTGCGATAGGTATATACTGGCCGGATTATGTATTTAATTTAGATTACGAATTGACTGATTTAAATTTTTTAGAATCTTATATTAAACGCGAAAAGCACCTTCCTAATGTACCATCTGCTAAAGAAATTTCTGAAGGAGGTCTAAATATAGGAGAAATGAATTCGGTTTTATTACGCAAAATTGAAGAATTGACCCTTTATATCATTGATCAAAATAAAAGAATAGAAACTTTAGAAAATCAATAAATTATGAAATATTCTAAAATATTCTTATTAATAAATCTTCTATTATTTCCAGTCTATACTTCTACTGCTCAAAGTCATGATTTTGTGTCTATTGAAGGAAAACAATTCATACGAAATGGAAAGGATTTTTATCCAACTTCATTAAATTACAAAGTCGCTATCGTTCATAAAGTAGAGAATAATAATGACATTTATTATGTAGCTCCTTTTAAAGGTAATTTTGCTGAAAACTCTGACCCCGAAACCATTGTAAGTTGGGGTTGTGATGATCAAGTATCATGTTATGGAATAATTCTTGACAATTTCCATACAATTAAAGACATGGGGTTCAATAGCTTAAGAGTGGTAGGGATCGAATTTGGAACAGCGGAAATTCCAGAGGAAAGCACTCCAGAAAATCCAGTATTCTATCAATACCCAGTACAAAACTATTGGCATAATGGAAACCAATGGGATGGCTACTTCCCAATTGATGCAGACTACTCAAACCTATTTATCCACTATGAAAATATATTAGAGGCAGCGAGAATTGCCGACCTTAAAGTTCAATTTTTAGTTGGAGGAAATAAAGTCACAACTCCGCAATGGAGATATCAATACAGGGATTTCCTAGAAGAATTAAGTCAACACTTTTCAGAAGACACTACTCTTTACTCCTATGACTTTATTAATGAACCTAAAGGCCGTGAGAAGCATAATCCAGACGAGATATATTCAAAAGGTGAAATTTGTGAGATTGTACAACTTTGGAATGATGCAGTTCATGACAATAGTCCATTTCACCTTACAACAATTGGACTTGGAAACCCTTTAGATATTGCTACTTGGGATCAACGATTTCTTCAACTGGATTTTCTTTCATTTCATCTTTATCCAGGTACTAAAGATATTTACAATCCAAATTTTGAACTAGATCTTGGATCTGTTATAAATGACATCAAATGGATTTCAAATAATACTGCCCTTCCTTGGATAATTGGAGAAATAAGTTTTTCTGCATCTGATCTACCCAATATTCCCTATCCTCTACATGGAACAGAATATCAACAACAAATATTTGCAAAAGAAACACTAGAAGCTGTTAGAGACTGTGGAGGCAGTGGATACACTTGGTGGATATATCGAGATTACCGAAAACATAAATTAGAGAAAGATCAATATAGAAACTATATGGGACTTTGGGATTTTATTAATGAACCTAAAGAAGCTGCCTACGAATTTGAAAATTTCGACCCTAAAGAAACTGCTAGTGAATGCCCAGAACCTCCAAATTATTATGATTATTATAATGTTAACACGAACCCTTTAAGTCATACAATAAATGACCAATTCGATCAACCAATAAAAGATGCAATAATTAGAGTAAATACAGGGGGAAATTATGAACATAGCGTATTCACTTATAGCAACGAAAACGGAAATTTCACTTTAAATAGTCCCAGTTTACCATATCATTTAATTACAATTTCCGCTCCTGGATCAAACACGGTTAGTATTCACGCTAATGCTCTACCACCTGAACCAATAATTTTAAATCAATTTCAGCCAGAAGAGGATATTATCCTTAATAACTTTAGCGTATTAAGTGGCGAAACCAACGTTCAAGAAGCTAACAACTCAATTAACTGTTCAAATACCGTAATTTACTCTGGAGGAAGTTCATTCATGAAGGCCGCAAAAGATATAATTCTAAAACCAGGATTTCAGGCAAAACTAGGGTCTGACTACAAAGGTTTAATTGGTGTCATTTTTCCAAATTGTAATTCAGTTGAATCAAATTATAGCAAAAATAATTCAGAAAATATAGATTCTACTACAACAGTCAATTCAACAAATTCTTCAGAGCATTTTAAAGTATTCCCAAATCCAAATTCAGGATTAGTCAATATTCATCTAAGTGATTATAAAATCGAAAGTGTAACGATTAAAAATCTCTTTGGTCAATTAATAGCTGTTAAGAATAATTTAAACTCTAAAAAAGTAAAAATAAATTTTGAAGATGAATTAACCGGAATGTATTTCTTAATTATAAAAGATGAGAAGAATAATTTATATCAATCCAAAATAATTCTAAAATGATCTGAATACGTGTGATATCTACAAATAAATGAGTGAGTAAATCTCACTTATTTATTTGTTTAATTTGAAATACAATTCATAAGCTTGATCTACAAAACCATAAGCAAACTTACTCAGATTGGCATCCGTATATAATAAGACCACTACATCATTGGATTCAATAGATTTCTGAAAATCGATCTCGGAAACACTTATTGGATTCTCGTAACTATCTGGGTAAATTCCCTGGTTATAATACCAAAACTGCCCTCCTCCAAATAGACTTGATGAAAAACCTCTATTAAAAATGCCCCAAAAATAACTATCAGCTACAAATAACATTTTAGGCTTCTTAGCCTCTGGTTTATTCTCTATATGAAATTCTGGATAAGCCATAGGGTAAGTATCCAACTCTAATACTAGGTTTAATCCTCTCCCTAAGTCATAATCGGTATCCCTATTGGTTGATCTCCATTTCACTTCATCTATTATAATATGGTTCATATCAATGGATCTTAGGTCCTCAATATAACTTACGATAGAATCCGCAACCAACAATTCTGCATATTTACTCCAATGTATTCCACATTTAGGAAATAGAGGATACCTCGTTGTATCCTTCATTTTAACAAAAAGCGAATTAAAGTCTATAAAGGGTATTCCTAGCTCTCTGGTATTTCGCACATAACTATCGAAATTTGTTTTACCAGGTACTATACTATCATAGGATGAAGGGAAATACTCAGGGAAATAGGTTCCTTTACCAGCAGCATAAACCACTATTAAGTCTTTTCCCATTGTTTTTAGGTGATCAGCTACCTTTTTTAACTTGAATAGTCTCTCTTTGATAACTTCTTCACCTAGGAAATCCATGCCTAAATAGCACCTAATGTAATTTTCCTCATACAGGTAGTTTTCTTTACCTATAACTACTGATTTAGCATTCAGCTCATCAAACAAGCTATAATCCAATTGATTGTTCAATCGAATGGCGGAGGCACGTAAACCAAAATTATCTTTTGAATATTTCTCAAAATTGTTCTGAAAAGAACCATCTAGCCAGTCGGAAGCTTCCCAGTCTGGCTTACTAGAAAGAGTAATAGCACCTCCTAAAGGAGTCACTGGCAATAGTTCTGTCCATTGCTGCAATAAGGGAATAGCTCCACTTATTAATAAAACAAACCATGCAATATGGACAAATCTATTTTTCAAATGCTATTTTTTTAGCTCAACAGAGCAGTAGTATTATCCTTATCAAAAATAACTGTAACATGTTCCAATATACTTGTAGACAACCTAGTCCCTACATAATCTGCCTTGATTGGAAATCTATTGTGATTTCTATCAATCAATGCAACCGTATTTATTTTCTTTAAGGAGGCATTCAGGAAGTGCTTTAATCCATAGATCATAGTCATCCCAGAATTCAAAACATCATCAACCAATATAATCACTTTATCTTGATATTCTTCTTGGCCCAAACCGATAGAAATAGCGTGATCAAAAGGCTCTTCTTTATTGATAAGGATTTCAGTAAGAACAATTTTTATATCAGAAATTTCAGAAAGTATTGCACTTATTTTTTGAGCCAGCATAAATCCATTTCCATTTATTCCTGCTAGAATAATTTCTTGTTCATTACTATTATCTTCAAACAATTGCCATGCTATTCGATTGATCTTATTTTCAATCTGATTCGCATTTAATATGACTGTAGTATTTTCTTCCATCTTCAGATAAATATGTTCTGTAAAAATAAGGGTTTATTTAGAAAAACGATTCATGCTTTTCATCAAGTCATTTAAATCCTTTCTTCTTTTATTTAAAACCTTCTGCTGTTCTTCCTCCGGTAATAATTTATATTTCAAATCTCGCACCTCCAATGGTGATGAATTGTAGGTCTCTGTACTAAAAACTATAGTATAGTCTTCGTACAACATCGCAGCATCATCCCACCCTGCAGAGACAAGATAAGGCTCTACACCTTCTTCACCCAACAAATCACGTCCATTGCTATAATCTCTTAAGGGTTCCTTACAATTCATTAGAGACATGATTGTAGGTACAAAATCGGTATGTGAAGAACGTTTATCAATTTTTTTAGCCAATTTACCAGGTACTCGCAATACAAATGGTGTTCTAGTCTGATATTCTCCAAAATTACCCGTATGTCCCCAATATCCAAGCTCTCCGAATTCTTCTCCATGATCACCAGTGATCAAGACAATCGTATTATCCCAATCCTTTTGTCCTTTGAGTGAATGTAAAAATTCTGCAATCACCGAATCGGTTGCATGAATGGCATTTTTATACATATTGAGATATGGAGTATTATCCGTTACTCCAGAGAAATCCATTTGATTCACTTTATCTGGTTCTGAAACAGGGGTAAATATCTCGTGATTTTTGGGATGAGAATAATTGGCATGTGGCGCATCCAAATAGAGAAAACTGAAATATGGTTTCGTAGTATCCCTCCCCTCTTCTAACCATTGATCAAACTCTCCAATTTGAACCATATCCCTTTGCCAGTTATATTTACCAGGTAAAGTATCATTGATATATTCCGGCAATCTTACAAAGGCTGTTTTTCTAAATTCTGGGAATGTTAACTTAGTACTAGATAATATTTTAAAGTCATATCCCGTAGATTGCATATAATCCATCATTATAGAGCTACGTCTTTCTCCTAGTATATTATGCCAATAGGTAGCATGAATTCCATATAACAAAGAGAAAATACCAAATCTAGATGCATTTCCTCCAGAATAGTGATTTTCAAAACTCAAGGCCTCCTCGTTAGCAAATTGATACATTGTTGGTGAAATAACGGAATCCAACATATCCCAACGCATACTCTCAACAAGAATAAGGACCACATTGGGTAAGGAGTCATTTTTATCAATCGACCACTCCTCTACATTTGGATAATCTAATAGACTATTCCCTGTCGATAAATCGATTCCCTCTTCCTTATCTAATTTATAACCAAACAAATCTCTAAGTGCAGATTTTACAGTAAATCTTTGGTATAAGGGAGCCACCTTTGCATACCTTAAATAGGCTGACTTATTAAATAAATCATAATATGCATAAGAAAACTTATCACTCAAGATAAAGAATATCATGGCATAGATATAAGGCTTTAAAAAACTCTTATATCCAGAAAACTTAGACTTCCACCTAAAACTAATCCACAAAAAGAATAGTAGTGAAAATAATAAAATCAACAGTGGAATTAGTATCGAAAAGACCAAAGAGCTACTCATCTCGACAGAATCAGAAGCTGACTCTGCCATCAATAAATTCAGCACCAATCCATTGATGTGATACCGATATAACTCATAGGTATAACCGTCAAAGAACCAGTAAATATCAAAGGAATAGAATGTAATAAAATTAAAAAACCATACGAACTTTGACTTATAGAAAATCCTATTAGGGATCAATAATATCAAGCTCATAAGTAGATGAAACATCAATAGGTTGGCAAAAAACATCAACCCCAAAGAAAGCAAGGAATCAATAGATAAATCCAGTCCATTGAAAAACCTGCCAGATATCAAAAGACATAAAACAAGATTAAGCAACGTAAATACAATCAAACGATTGACATTGGCCCTTACTAATGTTATTTTTTCTCCAAACATATAAATAGCTCTGTACCCATTCTAGGCTTTATAGAATCCTGAGTTACTTCCATTTCTAATATTTCAAAGTAAGTCTCAAAAATGGATGTATATTCTAGTTTATTCCCTCCAAATGGAGGTTTATCGTCATTTAACGGAATATTGAACATCAAACCAATTAACTTAGCTCCAGGTGCAAGTAATTCATTCATTTTCGACGCATAGGCTTCCCTCATAGAAGGATCTAATGCACAAAAGAAAGTCTGTTCAATGATCACATCATAAGTTCCTTCTAATTTAAAAAAATCAGCACAATGGATCTGTTCTTGTGGGAAATTAGGAACTCTTTTTTTAAAAGAACTAATTGCAGATGGAGAAAGATCAACAATATGAATATTGGAAAATCCCTTTGCCATTAAATCTTCTGCTTCATAAGCATTACCACAACCTGGAATTAATATTTTAGCATCCTTACTCACCTGTTCTATCATGTAATTCACAATAGCTGGTGAGGAATAGCCAATATCCCAAGGGGTATTTTCAGACTCCCATCTTTCCTGCCAATAGTCCTTGTCTAATTTCATCGAGCCATTAATTTAATTTCAAATAAATGCGGCCAATTTTTACCGGTAACATAAATCTTATCTGTTGATTGGTGGTAGGCAATTCCATTAAGATAATCTGCATCTTTGGCTTCCTTATCTGTCAATAGCCCACCCAATTGAACTACCCCAAGAACTTCACCTGTTTTAGGTTCAATTCTTAAAATAAAATCGCTGGTGTACACATTTGCCCAAATTTCACCATTTACCCATTCCAATTCATTGATCTGAGTGAAAACACTTTTATTACTTGTGATTTGTATGTGACCAATTTCTTCAAAAGTAGATGGATCCAATTTGTAAATTTTATGAGAACCATCACTTTTATAAAGATATTCTCCATCATTACAAATCCCCCATCCTTCTTTACTTTTTCCGTACGAGAATGACCTTATATAATCGAAAGTTTCTTTATTGTAAACATAACCCATTACAGAACGCCAAGTAAGTTGTATCACCTTATCTTCAAAGATGGTTATTCCTTCACCAAATCTATTGGGTGCCAACTTATATTCTTTTAAGACCTCTCCAGTTGTTAATTCTACCTTTCTAATTGAAGAATGACCATACTGCCCTGTACTTTCAAACAAAACATCACCATCAAACTCTAGTCCCTGTGTATAGGCTTGTATAGAATGAGGATATTTGTTTACAAGTGAATAATCATAAAATATTGGGGTATTACCAGACATTAGGTTTAATTTCCCAGACATTTTTTTCATTCTACCTCCCTGATAAACTCTGGCCACAATTTGTCTTCTACCCAGCTTTTCATCTTGAGTTTCCCAATTAATACCCTGGGTACCAATCTGTACACCTAAACGTTTATCTTCAACAAAATATACTGCAGAATCAATTGCCTTACCTTGATAATCTGCTATTTCCAATTTGATTGGCTGACCAGCAACATATTTATCTTTAGAGTTCGGACTTTTCCAATAAGTTCCTTTTTTCGCTTTTTTTGTATTACCACGTGTACTATCAGGTTCACAAGATATTCCAACTGTTATCAATAGGAAAGCTAAGGAGTAAGAAAATATTTTTTTCAAAATTTAAAATAGTTTTCGCAAAGATAATTTATTCATGGAATAAATGAAGTTTATTAAACTTGCCTTACCCATATACCTTTATTTTTTTTTCATTAAAACCCAAAAAGGTAGATTCTCAATGAATCTACCTTTTTTGAAATGATCACTACCAGTAATTTATTTACTGTTTCTTTATCTTATCTACTTTATCCAAACCTGATAGAACCTCAACATTTTGCGCATCGGACAAACCTAATTCTACATATCTTTTTTCAAAAATCTGAGAATCCACTTCTACCTCTACAAAACTCTTTTTCTCTTTATCAAATTGCAACACAGACTCATTTAGCAACCAAATATTTTTTCTTTGATCTAATACAATATCTGCATTGGCACTATACCCTGCTCTAATAAAGACACCTTCAGGTGTTTTTAGATTTGCTTTAATTTCAAATTGAATAGCTCCATTCTCTACCTTTCCTTTGGGGGAGATATAATTCAATTCTGCTGTAAAGGTATCGCCAGGAAGTGCTCCGATTCGGATTAATAATGGCATCCCATTATTCAACTTACCAACTTCCGCTTCATCAATTTTACCTTCAAAAATCAAATCTTGCATATCAGCAATTACTGCTATTGTAGAACCATCATTAAAATTATTCGATTCTATCACCTGGTTCCCTTCCTTCACAGGAATATCCAAAACCATCCCTGAAGTGGTTGCCTTGATAAGGGTATTACTTACTTTCCCCATCTTTTTGGAAGAACCATCTTTTACAATTTGTAAATTGGCTTTAGCTCTACTCAATTCTTCCTGTGCCTTAAGAAAATTAGCTTCAAAATTTTGAAATTCAGAAAAGGAGATTACTTCATTATCAACCAGATCCTTGTTTCTCTTAAAGTCACGTTCAGAACTATCATAACTTATTTCTGCTACGGACAACCTATTTTCGGCATTATTTAAACTCATGATATTTGGAATCACTTTGATTTTAGCAATCAAATCTCCAATTTTCACACGATCACCAGCCTCTACATAAATCGTCTCAATAATTCCAGAAATCTGTGGTTTAACCTCAATTTCTTTTCTGGGTACAACGGTTCCATTGGCTACCGTCTTTTTTATGATATTCCCTTTCTCTAACTGAATGGTTTCAAAAACAGTTTCAGGTTCTTGATTCTTTTCATAAAGAAAATATCCCGTATAAATTACGCCTCCAAAAAGCAGCAATCCCAACACATTAAATATTACCTTTTTCATCTTTAAACAGTGTTTGTCCTTTTTATTCGTACCTCAATGCATCAACTGGTTTTACTTTTAGGGCCTGAATAGCTGGAATAAGTCCAGCCAAAGCTCCTGAAACAACCAAAATAATAAATGCTTGTATTATAACTCCTAACTCTACTTCAGGGTTTTGAATCATTGCCTCGGGATCTCCTGCCATTGCAGCTCCCATATATTCTAATAACCAAATTCCAAGTATAAAACCTAAAGTTCCAGATATAAGGGTTAAAACAATAGACTCCATCACCAACTGACTCAATATTTGTGAAGGCGTTGCCCCCAATGCTCTTCTAACCCCAATTTCTCTTGTTCGCTCTTTCACAAGAATCAGCATAATATTACTTACACCTACGCAACCTGCAATAAGTGACATCAGACCTATAAATAGACACAATAAGCTAATACCACTGAACAAGCTTTGCATTTTCCTAAACTCTTTCTCAGCATTATATCCACCCAAGGCTCTTCTATCATCTGGATGAACTTTATGACGTTCCATAATTAGTTTTCTCACATCTTTTTCTACAGCTGCAGATGAGATATGATTTTGAGCAGAAAAAGCTAGCCAACCAACTCTTTCTCCATAATTGAACGCTTGTTGAAATGTTGAAAATGGAATTTTTATTGATTCACTATCTTCCTGTGAATCTCCCCCCATTCCTTTTGGTGAAAATACACCAACTACAGTAAAGTTAATTCCGTTAACCTGAATCATCTCTCCAATAGGGTTCTCCTCAGGAGTGAAGAGGGTAGCCAATACTCTATCTCCTATTACAGCAACTTTTCTTCTTTGTTGAATGTCTAACTCATTTATCATTCTTCCAAAAAGAAAATCAACTGGTTTTATTTCAATATGTTCAGGATAATCCCCATAAACTGTGAATGAACCTGTCTGCAAACCTCTAACTATATTATTATTACTTCCATACCCACCCAATTGGTTTCTTGGAGCAATAACATCAATACCATCAACTTGCTGCATGATAGCCTCAACATCAGAATTATTTAGTTGAATTCTCCTATTGGCAGATAATCCTTTATAGGGTTTTGCAGTTCTCCCTCCCCAAAGGAAAACACTGTTGGTCACCCCCATATCAAAGGTCTTACTGATCCCTTTTTGAAGTCCATTACCGGCCCCCATAAGTATAATGATCAATAAAATACCCCAAAAAACACCAAATCCAGTCACCATAGACCAAAACCAGTTTTCTGTAAGGGTTTGTTGAATTTCCCTCCAACTATCTCTATCAAATATTCTTTTCATACCTATCCTTCTCTTAGTGCTTCAATAGGTTTTATTCTAGCTGCCCTGTACGCAGGAATGAACCCTGCAATACTTCCACATAATACCAATACAATGGTTGCATTAATTACTGTCTGAATTTTAACCGTAGGATTCTGAACCATTTCGTGTAATCCGTCTGGAAATTCTGAATTGATATATTCTAATAATCCTATTCCTAACAGCATTCCTATATATCCAGCAAATGCAGTTATCAATACGGATTCAAACATAATATTTGAAACGATAGAAAATGGAGTAGCCCCTAAAGCTTTCCTAATACCAATTTCACGTGTCCTTTCTTTAACTACAACTGTCATAATACTACTTACTCCTACCACCCCTATTAGAATAGTCAGAATGGAAAGGATAAAAACGAAACTTCTTATTCCAACAATAATGTTACTTATCTGAGCAAACTCTTTATTATTATCCCTTATAAATATTCCTCTCGAATCATCTGGATGAATTGAATGCTTCCTTTTAAGCGTTAATTCTATTTCCTTAGACAATTTTGATATTTCTGGAATAGCCATATCTCCTGTAGAAAAGATCATGGCTCGAATATTATCTTTCCCAACAAATACTCGTTGCGTTGTAGTGATAGGAATAAATGCTTTAGAGTTTTCACTTTGATTCCCTTCATCTAAAAATACACCAATTACCTTAAAAGGAACCTCCATCAGGTTGACATACTTCCCTATTGGATCCTCATCCTTAAATATTTCGAAGGCTATATTTTGACCAATGACAATTACCTTTTTATTCTCATCCAAATCGGATTGATTTAGGTACCTCCCATTTTTAATTATAGTTTTTTCTAATTTCTGATGATCTGGATGTACTCCTCGGGTCTGGTAATTTGATGCTTCATTTTTATATTGAATATTGGCTCTCCAAAAATTATATCTAGCTGTACCGTAAGGTAATTGAGGGTATTTATTTTTGATTAATTCATAGTCTTCATTTGTCCATTGGACATATCTACCAACCTGAAAACCTTTATATTCCATACTTGTTGTCCCGCTCCAAAACCATAAGCTATTGGTCGCGTCGTCAGAATAAGCCTTGGTCACCCCATTCATTAGCCCATTCCCAGAACCTAATAAAATAATGAACATAAAGATTCCCCAAGCAACACTAAATCCTGTAAGGAATGTGCGTAGCTTATTCTTACTAATGGATTCTACCAATTCTTGCCAAGCTTCTACAAACTGCATTATTTCTTAGCGTTTATTTCAATTTTCTCTATCTGACCATCCTTTAAGCGGATAACCCTATCTGTCATTGCTGCAATATCTTCCTCGTGAGTAACAATTACAATGGTTTTCCCCTCCTTGTTTATTTGACGGAACAATTCCATTACCTCATGTGAAGTTGTTGTATCCAAAGCACCCGTTGGCTCATCTGCTAAAATCACTTTAGGCTGACCTACCAATGCTCTAGCAATCGCTACTCGTTGTTTTTGCCCACCTGAAAGTTCACTTGGCCTATGCTCAGCCCAATCCTTAAGACCGACTTTATCCAAATATTCCATCGCCAATTTATAACGTTGTTTTCTAGGAACTTTTTGATAATATAGTGGAAGGGCTACATTTTCCAAGGCAGTTTTGAAGGGTAATAAGTTGAATGATTGAAAAACGAAGCCTAACAATCGATTTCTTAATCCAGCGGCTTTTTTCTCCGTTAAATTTTCAATGTGGGTATCACCAAGAATATAATCTCCTGCATCATGCCCATCCAAAATCCCCAAAATATTCAGCAAGGTTGATTTCCCCGAACCGGATGAGCCCATGATGGAAACTAACTCGCCTTCTTTAATATGGATATCCAGTCCCTTAAGCACTTTTAAATACCCTTTTCCTACAGCGTATCCCTTGTGAATATTATTCAATCGAATCATAGCAATTAATATGAGCACAATATTAATTAAATAAGGACAATGATTGAATTTAAAAGGGGTTAAATTGTGTTAACCTTTTAAATTCAAATTATGGGATTAATGTATTTCAAAAGATCGAATAGCATCTGGTAAATGAGAAATTATGTCAGAAGGGATTAAACTATGCTCTCCTAATTTGTCGGCAGCAATATCACCAGCTAAACCATGAACGTAAACAGCAAATTTAGCAGCATCTAAGGCAGAAATCCCCTGAGCCAACAATCCCGTTATCATCCCAAGTAATACATCTCCACTTCCCCCCGTAGCCATTCCAGGATTACCTGTAGCATTGAAAAAACATGTACCACTTGACGAAATCACTGCGGTATAAGCACCTTTCAAAATTAGATTACATTTATACTTAATAGCAAAAGATCGTGCAGAACCTATTCTTTCCTCATGTGTATTGTGAGAATGTGTCAACCGATCAAATTCCTTTACGTGAGGAGTTAGAATTGTCTCTGGTGGCAATTGAATAAGCAGATCTTTATTCGCCCCTAATAAATTAATTGCATCAGCGTCTATCACCAATCCTTTTTGCTGATTTTGCAGAACTTCTTTTAATAATACAAGACTTTGATTACTGGTATTTAACCCTGGTCCAATTCCTATAGAAGTGAATTTATGAAATGGGATTTTAGAAAATGTTAATTCCGTATCACTATCTGAAAGTAAAGACATTGCTTCGGGCAACTCACTTAAGAAGGCAGTATAGACATTCGGCAAAGTAGAAATAGTTAATAGTCCAGCCCCCATTCTTATTGCAGCTTTAGATGCAAGCAAAATAGCACCTACCATTCCAAAGTTCCCTCCCAATAAAAAACCATGACCAAAAGTTCCCTTATGCGCATATTTTGGTCTTGGCTTTAGAACATCTCTGATATCATTTGGATCTAAAAGTTCTGTATTTAATGGAATGTATTTAAGATATTCCGGCATTAATCCAATATCCAAAATGTGCCACTCACCTATGAAGGCATCATTTTCAGGTAAAAGAAATGCCAGTTTAGGAACTTGAAAACTAAGCGTATGATCAGCTTTTATTACTCCTTGATGTTGAAAGGAAAAATCTGCTGATATACCACTTGGCACATCAATAGCTATTTTTATTCCTTTCATTGCATTTATTTTATCAATCTGAATAGCTAAATCTCCCTCTATAGGTCTATTTAACCCAGTGCCAAATATGGCATCAATAAGTATATCATTTGAACTTGAATTGATAAAATCACTGTATTCGTGAAAGGAATGTACAGTAATTCCTTCACTGCGTGCACGCTGAACTTGTAATTTAAAATCGGAACTCCCCTTATCTATATCCAAGAGGGAATATACATCAACCTCAAGCCTACTACTTTTTAGAAATCTTGCTATGGCAATCCCATCACCAGCATTATTTCCAATACCTACGAATATTAAATATTTTTTATTCGAAGAATAATGATTCTGAATCCATTTTACACATTTGATAGAAGCCTTTTCCATAAGATCAATGGAGGCAATTGGTAAATTTTCAATTGTATATTGATCCCAAGCTCTAATTTGAGATGTAGATAGAATTTTCATTTTGTATATTCATCAAGAGTTCATCTATTAAAGATACAATAAAGGACAAAAAAAACCTCTTCAGAATACAATCCAAAGAGGTTTTTTTATCAATTTAATTTCTTCTATCTACTGAAAATTCCATTTCCGTTAGACCAATCACCTGATTTATGTCTGTCATACCAACGGTTATTTTGACTAGATCTCGTTTTCTCTAAATTAATACCTACAAAAATCTCATGCGATCCAGAATTGTGATCTGATAAATCTGAGGTATTAAATTCATAAATATATCCACAACTAAACTTTCTACCTCTAAAACCAGCAGACATCCCAAAAGCATCCTGCACACGATACATTAAACCGGCATAAACAAAATCTTGATATACCATATTCACATTTACATCAGCCTGAAAGTCTCCCGCCTCATTGAATCTCATCAACATAGATGGCTCCAAGGCAAAATCATACAAGTTATTTAGCTCAACATAATAATGTCCAAACACCTTATACTCTCTTTCGATTATATTTTCCTCAATAGCTCTTGACCCCAATTTAAGATCAGATTGCATCAAGTTATCGACAGAAATACCTGCCAATAAATCATCACTATATATTGCCCATCCAAAACTCAAATCAACATTGAAAGCTGATTGATCTTGATTATCAAAAGCAAGATCCACCTCATCATGCAAAATAACATCTGACGTTCTAAATGAAAGTTGTCCCAATCTAGCTCCCAAACCAAAGGACATATTATAATCTAAGCTTACTGGAGTTCTATAACCATAAGTTAGGCTTGTAAAGGTCTTTTCAACTAAACCAAATTCATCGGATTGAAACACCAATCCCACCCCATGATTATCATCAATTGCTGAATGACCAGAAAATGTTGACGTGGAAGGACTCTCACTCATTCCAGACCATTGATTTCTGTACACGAAATGAATTGGAATATAATCATAAATACCTGTAAATGCAGGATTCACAGAAAACTCACTTGCTGAATAAGAACTATAAAGCGGTGATTGCTGTGCCATAGCAACTCCTCCTATAACACACAAACACGAAATTATTATTTTTTTCAAAGTCATCTTAACGTTTTATAGAAATTGTACCATCAAAAATATGCTTACCATCCCCTAGGTCTAGGGTGTAATAATAAGATCCCATTGGTAATTCAGAACTACCATTTGTCCCATTCCAGTCAGACTGGTAATTTGATGATTCAAATACAACCAACCCCCATCGATTAAATACTTTCAATGAATTATTGGGTTTCTCATCTAATCCTGTAATAATCCAAGTATCGTTACTACCATCTCCATTTGGTGAAAAGGCATTCGGGATTTTAAAACAAAATTCACCACCAACATTATCTCCTTCTACAAGAAGGCTCATTGCGGTAGTACAACCATTAGAATCGGTAACTTCTACATAATACGACCCTATTTCATCAATATAAAAAGTTGAATCTGAAGAGCTACCACTTTCCCAATCAATAATATAAGGTGGTGTCCCTCCTCCTGGACTTATTGTGATAAATTTATCAAGAATACTCTCACATGGATTGTATTGAATATAGGTAGTAAAAAATACTGGATCTACATCCTCAATTACAAATACCGTATCAAATAAACATCCTGTGCTATCCATTGCGCTTAGCGTATAAACTCCAGCTGAAAGACTATCAATGGTAGTTGTAGTATCTCCTGTATTCCAGAATAACTCAAGCTCTCCTTCTACACCTTCAAAATTTAATTCCAAAGACGCCAAAGACTCACCGTGACAACCATTGTTTATCTGCTCAAAGCTGCTAAGATAAAAATGAGGTAAAGAAGGTAAGAATACTGTAGTGTCAATCTCACAACCGTTATAATCCACGATTTGAAAACTATATTCTCCTTCAGAAAGACCAGTCAAAATAGTATCAATTACTGATCCTGAAAATAAAATAGAAAACTGACCTGACCCACCCGTTACATGAGTTATCAAGGAACCATTCTGTGCATTACACGTTGAAGGTGTTATTTCAAATTCTACTAATAAATCTGTTGGACTGACCACTTCAAATGAATCACGTATAACACATCCTCTGGCATCTACTATTTCCACCCAGTTCATACCTTCAAAAACATAAGACACCAAACTATCAGATGAAGTTCCTGACCAGACTATTTCGTAAGGAGATATTCCTCCTGCAATTTCAATATTTGCTAGTGTACTATCCTGACTACATTCTAAAACTTCACTAAAGACATTTATCGTTAAACTATCTACCTGATCAATAACAAGGGAATCTTGGTAAATACAACCTAGTGAATCGATAACTTCAAAATGATGAATTCCTGAAAATACAGAATTTGTATCCAATCCAAACCAATTCAATTCATAAGGAGCTGTTCCCCCAGAAATATGAGTATTCACTGCAAATTGATTTCCAACACAATCCAAAAGAAAAGTATCCAAATCAACTACAATTGCTTCTTCGCTAAGAATATGATAAGAAACCACCTTACTACAGTTACTAGCATCAGATACTTCTACATCATAGCTACCAGGAGTTACTGCTGTTGAATCTATTCCCATCCAATCAATATTATATGGAGGTGCTCCTCCAAGTATGAAAAGGGAAACATCACCAAAGTCTGAAAAGCACAGTGGATGATTTACCACTGGAAACACTTCCAATTCTAGATTAGTTATTATTTCCACCTCCATAATAACGGTACAGTTACTTTGATCAGTTACTGTAACACTATGTTGTCCAAGAGCCAAATTATATGCTACTGAATCTGTTGATCCATTTGACCACAAATAGGAATAAGGAGGGTTACCGCCTAAGACTGATATTACACCGGTTCCTGAATCACCATCACAACTTGGATAAATACTTAGATCTTCAAAGGTCATTGTATCTACCAATAACACTTGAAATCCGGCAACAGCCATACAGTTGTTGGAATCGATAACTGTGACTCCATAAGTTCCAGATGTTAAATCAATAATTGAGTCTTGATCTGTTTGACTTGAAGTCCAAGTAATTGAATAAGGTTCTACTCCTCCATCAATAGTAATATGAATGCTTCCATTTGGACCATTCCCACATGGATTTTCATGTATCACTTCACCTGAAATAATAATGTCGGGACAAGGTTGTTGTGCCGATACAACCGATAAAAGGCAACAACAAAAGCTTAAAAAGTATATTCTCAAAAAATGCATAGTTATATATCACAGATTTATTAGAAATTGCAAAGAGCAAAATTAATATTATTCAAGTATTATTAATACGATTTCTAAATTATTAGGTTAAGATTTTTTAATAATCTATCTAATCTTATTTAAAAAAAGATTTTTAGCTTTGGATAATATCACTAAATTCAACTCTATTCTTACTCAAAAGCCATTATAATACAATGTTTCAAGCTCTTAATAATTTTTCTCAAAAGAGATTCAAATATTTAATCCTAAGTATTTCTCTATTGGTAGGTACCCATCTCCTTTCTGGTCAAGAGACCTCTCTTATCTGGAAAATTTCCCCTTATACGGCAATCAATACTTCAAGCCAACACCACAACATCAATAGTTATGGGGTAAAACTTGATTATTATGATACAGATTTTTTTAGTGCTTCAGGAAGAATTGAATTGGGAAGACAATATTTTAGAGTTTCTGCCAACCTTCTTTCAGCACTTAGCTTAAGTTCTTCAGGTTACTATACATATTATGAATGGGGATATTATACTTCTATGGCCTTTCATATTCCTTTGGGTGATGAGCTTACATTTTCTCCCGAACTAAGCCTTTTAGATTTCGTTTATATTGGTAATGATAATTGGTATGACTTTGCAGAAGAATATGATTTCTATGATAATGAATTAAATGAGTGGTATATGGGGTCTTCCATAGGTGCCTCTATTCATAATTCTATGAGTAAGCTTCTTGAGTTTTCAATTTTTGCCGACGCACTCTACCTACACGGAAAGGGACACACAACCCTAAATTATGGTCTAAGGTTAGGATTCAAAATTCAATAGATGAGTCAAATAATATTAAGTGGAGCTCCAGGGACTGGAAAAACAAGTGTACTCAATGCCTTAAAGAGTTTGGGCTATATATGCATGGATGAATCATTCAGAGAATTTGTACAAGAGGATAACTTGGAAAAAACAAGTCAAAACTATAAAGAATCACCTTTGTATTTTAGCCGATTATTATTTGAATCAAGAAAGAAACAATACCACAACTATCAAAATGCTAAAATAACTTTCTATGATAGAAGCTTAATAGATATCCTAGCCTACCTATCAGTTGATGGATTACCTATTCCTGAGGAATGGGAGAGTTTCATCAAGGAACATTATTACAACAAAACAATTCTGTATTTTCCATTTTGGGAAGAAATTTATCAAACTGATCAAGAAAGATTGGAAAATATTGATCTTGCAAAAGAAATTGATCTGGAATTGCGAAAAACCTACCTCAACTTAGGTTATGAAATACTTGAAATACCTAAATTGTCGATTCCAAATCGGGTACAATTTATTCAAGATTGGATAGCCAAATCAATCGGACAAATTAAATAGCTTTTCATCCAGGAGAGAGTATGAAGGAAAGATGCAAGCAATTATTAAAAGAATACTGGGGATACAATGATTTTAGACCATCTCAATGGGAGGTTATAGACTCAATATTATCTGGCAAAGATAGTTTAGCACTCTTTCCAACAGGTGGTGGTAAATCATTATGCTATCAAATTCCAGGGTTGGTAATGGATGGAATGGCTATTATCATTAGTCCCTTAATTGCTTTAATGGAGGATCAATTAGAGGAACTACACAGTAGAGGGATTTCCGCTAAGGCATATAACAGCAATTTGGATGCAAATCAAAAGATGCATCTACTAGATGAATGCGAAAAAGGTTCGATCAACTTCCTATTTATTGCCCCAGAATCCTTAAAAAATGAACTATTCATTCAAAGACTACAAAGATTACATATTAGTTTTGTAGCCATTGATGAAGCACATTGTATAGCCCAATGGGGACATGACTTTAGACCAAGTTATTTTGAAATCGCTCAGTTTCGCTCTAAGGTTAAACAAGTTCCTTTTTTGGCTCTAACGGCAACGGCAACAGAAAAGGTAATTACAGAGATAATTGAAAACTTAGGTCTAATAGATGTTAATATTTTCAAACGTCCATTCTTCCGAGAGAACCTCTCTTATTTTGTTCTAAATGAACAAAATGGTCATCAACAGCTTATAAATATTGTTAAAAAGAATCCTCAAACTGGAATCGTTTACGCTAATAGCAGGAAGAAAACTATGGAGGTAGCTAATTGGTTATCCAACCATGGAGCTTCTGCAGCGGCTTATCACGCAGGATTGCCTAAAGAAAAAAGGTCTGAAATACAGAACTTATGGAAGAAAGGTCATATTAAAATTGTTGTTGCCACCAATGCCTTTGGTATGGGGATCAATAAGGAAAATGTTCGATGGGTATGTCACCTTCAAATTCCTGAAAGTTGTGAATCCTATTTTCAAGAGGCAGGTAGAGCCGGAAGAGATGGAAAGCCCGCCTTTTCGGTTATATTGTACCAGGACAATGGTAAAAAATGGCTGGAGGAAAAGGAAGCTTCTTTACTACAGAAAAATGAATTGGTTGAGATCTACCAAAAAATCTGTAATTATTTCCATATCGCTATAGGTGATGGATTGGGGAATATTTATTCCTTTTCTATGGAAGATTTCCTTGGCAAGACTGGATTAAGTAAAAACTTAAGTCTTAAAGCTTTTCAATATTTTCAGGCTATTGACCTCTTGAAATTAACACAGAACTTTAATCAAAGTGTTAAAATAAAGATTTCAAATAAGCAGTTTAATATCCAGAACTTCAATCCTAATCAAACAAAGATCATTCGTCTTTGGGAAAACCTTTTAAGGAATTACCCAATGGACGGAAATCAGTGGTTCAGTTTAAATATGGACTATTATTCTAGAATTCTATCTATTAATCAGGATAGAGTCAAATCCTATTTGAAGCTACTTGAAAACATGAAGCTTTTAAGATTTCAAGATAATAATCTAAGTAAGATGACCTTTCTTCATAGTAGAGAGGAAAGCAAATTCCTTAGGATTAATGAGTCCAAATTAAATTATATCAATAAGCAGGCTCTTCATAAGGCTCAACAAATGTATTTATATGTAGAAAATAAAGATATTTGTCGTGCTAATTGGATTTTGGATTATTTCGGAGATTCGAATACAGGAATTTCTTGTGGAACCTGTGATGTATGTATCAAGAATAAAAGATCTGGAGACAATAAAGAAATAATTCAGAATAAGATTCACAACATCCTAATGAAAGGTGAAATTCATCTAAAGGACCTGGTAGGTCAATTTAATTATTTTGATAGACAAGATATTTTGGCCATATTGAATAATTGGGAATCCGAGGAAAAAATAACCCTCTTCAGAGATGTCATTAAGTTGAAGTAATATCTTCTTCACATAAATACTAAATGCTAAAGAGTAAAAGCATGGAAAATAATTTACGTATCGTATTCATGGGAACCCCAGGGTTCGCATCTTATATATTGGATGAGTTGGTAAACAACCAATATAATATTGTTGGTGTTGTCACTACTCCAGACCGTGCCGCTGGTAGAGGATATAAATTACAATCTTCTGATGTAAAAAAAGTAGCGGAAAAGCACCAACTCCCAATTCTTCAACCTGAAAATTTAAAAGAGGACACATTCCATAAAGCCTTGGCAGAATTGAATGCAGATATTTTTGTGGTTGTTGCCTTTAGAATGCTACCTAAAGTAGTTTGGTCAATGCCTAAATATGGTACATTTAACTTACACGGCTCTTTACTTCCACAATATAGAGGAGCTGCTCCTATCAATTGGGCAATTATCAATGGAGATACTGAAACAGGAGTTACTACCTTCTTTATAGATGAAAAAATTGATACAGGTAATATCATATTAAAAGAAGTTTGTCCTATTGATCACCAAGATACTGCAGGCACTTTACACGATAAACTAATGGTATTAGGTGCTAAATTGATTCAGAGGACTCTTGACTTAGTTTCTGTCAACAAAGTACAAACGATTCCTCAAGGAGAGCTATACGTTGATGAAAAGAGCTTGAATGACGCTCCCAAAATTTTCAAACCAATGTGTGAAATCAATTTTAAACAATCCACAAAGGATGTTTATAATTTTATAAGAGGACTCAATCCATATCCTGCAGCACATTGTTTAATCAGTACGGATAATAAAGAAGGTGTAATGCACAAGTTATTCACATGTAAAGACCATTCAACAAATCATAAATTTGAAGCTGGTCATATTGAAACAGATGGGAAACTATTTTATAGAATTTATTGTGAAGATGGTTATCTGGAAATAATGGAAATCCAACAAGCTGGAAAACGAAAAATGGCCATTGGAGATTATCTAAGAGGATTAAAACAAAGTAATACCTTAAAAGTCGTTTAAAGGTCAACATCCATAGGGAAAGAGAGATTATTGATCCAAATCTTAGGTGCATGGATATTTTTTATTCGAATATTCAAATATTTTTCTGTAAAAAGTTGCGTAATAGCCCAGAAAGCCTATATTTGTTACACTTAGTTGCAAAAGTCTACTAAAATCAAAAATTTATTTGCTATGAACAAATCAGAACTAATTGACGCAATGGCTGCAG